>Ga0075118_10000078_pt1 | contig 98743 bp, 87 predicted proteins | sample AntAceMetag02UKE_FD_69794 | JGI IMG/M metagenome (GOLD analysis project Ga0075118, IMG submission 69794) | Saline lake microbial communities from Ace Lake, Antarctica - Antarctic Ace Lake Metagenome 02UKE | ecosystem: Environmental > Aquatic > Non-marine Saline and Alkaline > Saline | place...
ATAGGAGTAGAAGCTTTAATCCGCTGGCAGCATCCCGACCGTGGGTTAGTGCCACCCTTAGCGTTCTTACCGGCGATAGAAAGTCATGCCATTAGTCTGGATCTGGGTGAATGGGTCATAGCCACTGCATTGAGCCAAATAAGCCAATGGCAAAGCATGGGCATAACCCTACCTATCAGTGTCAACATCAGTGCCTATCAATTACAACAAGTTAACTTTAACACTCGCTTAGCCGCATCGTTGGCAGCCCATCCTGAAGTCAGTCCACACTCTTTAGAACTGGAAATACTGGAAACCAGTGTATTAAGTGACATCAGCCAAGTGGTTGATACCATGAATGCTTGCCATGATTTAGGTGTGCGCTTTGCCTTAGATGACTTTGGTACAGGATATTCATCACTCACTCATCTCAGACGCTTACCAGCGCACTTAATTAAAATTGACCAGAGTTTCGTGCGAGACATGTTAGAGGATGCTGACGACTTAGCGATTATTGAAGGCGTCGTTGTTTTAGCTAAAGCATTCCAGCGCAAAGTGATTGCTGAAGGTGTAGAAACTATCGAACATGGCGTAGCACTCTTGCAACTAGGCTGTGAGCTGGCTCAGGGTCATGGCATTGCTCGGCCCATGCCTGCCGGTGATATTCCTGAATGGGTATCTAGCTGGAAAGCTGATGGTTCGTGGTGGGTCCGAAATCTTATTGAGGCTATCTGAATTGGACACTAGGCCAGATTGGGGGTAGGCAAGAAGCGTCTTACCAGCGGCTTCATCTCTATGAGCTACCCAACGTCGATCCTATAGATCATCGTTCGAGTCAATTTTTATGTGGCAAGGTATTTGAAAGCCGTCAACATAAGTTGCTCAGGTAAGACAAACATCATTCGTTTGGCGCATTTATCTTAGTAATTATTAGAGCTAGTTTCTAATCCTATCATTAATGAATTTCTGGTGTGTGGCGTGCCAGCTATGATAGTTCGAATAAGCCGTCAGTGGCGATTGAGTGTTAGTAACTCTACGCCTTGTGCTGACGTCTTTTAGTCCTGGATAAGGCGTGGAGCTAGATTCGGGAGGCAATAACTGAGGTATTGCAAATGAGAGTGATTGTCATTATCATTTGATTCTAATACCAATACAGACATTGATTATGCCCCTCAGCGCACTCCAGCAAAATCCTTCTACACTTGTTTGTCACAACGAGCAACTTGGTCAGCTCTATAGCCACCATCATGGCTGGTTGCGGGGTTGGCTGCGCAAACGTGTGGGCTGCCATGAAATTGCTGCTGACCTTGCCCAAGATACGTTTGTTCGGTTGTTGAGCAACCCTAAATACTTGAAAGATTTATCTTCTGCTAAACGCTATTTATGCACCGTGGCCAACGGCTTGTGTATTGATATGTGGCGCAAGAAGTCGGTTGAGCAAGCCTGGCTCGAAACATTGGCTTCGCGCTCGGATGATTTAGAATTATCACCAGAAGATCAGTCAATCATCCTTGAAACACTGTGTGAAATTGACGGGATGCTGGGACGTTTGCCGATCAATGTTGCCAACGCGTTTATCTGGTCACAAATAGATGGGCTTACTTACCAAAAAATTGCCGTAAAACTGGGTGTGTCTGAGCGCACGGTAAAAAAATACATGGCCAAAGCGATGCTCCAGTGTGTGCTTATTGAAGCCCGGTTTAATGATGCCGAAATACTCTAAATGGAGGTCATAAAAATCCCTTCACATAAAACATTGCAACAAGCAGCCGAATGGTTTGCCACACTGAGTGATGAGTCGGTCACAGACCAACAAAAGTCTGCATGGGCGCGCTGGTTGAACCAACATTCACAACACCGGCAAGCCTGGCTTTATGTTGAAAACGTGGGCCAACGCTTTCATAGAGCGACCCAGATAGGTGATCTGCATGACGTTAGTCATACCCTCACGGCAGCACGTACCGCGCAATTGACTCGCCGCAAGACGCTGCAAGGTTTAGGCGCTCTTTGTGTTATGGGTTTATCTTGGCGTTTTACACCGCTACCAAAATTCACCCAAAACTACACCATGGCATGGCGTGCAGATCACCATACGGCGACGGGAGAAACACGCGAGTTAGCGCTTCAGGATGGCGGTCAACTCTGGCTCAATACAGCAAGTGCTATCAATATTAACTATCAGGCTAGTAAGCGCCAAATTGTTTTGCTTGCCGGTGAGATCCTTATACAAACAGCTGCTGATTCACAAAGCCGTCCCTTTTTTGTTAACACCTCACAGGGAACTTTGCAGGCATTAGGTACTCGGTTTACGGTTAGGGAGCAGGGCGAGACAACCTTGTTAGTGGTTTACGAAGGTGCGGTAAAAATTCAGACGACAAGTGGCAAAACGCAAATCATTAACGCTGGCCAACAAACCTATCTTAGCCAACACCATATCCAACCTTATGTGACTGCTGAAGCTGCCCGTGAGGCTTGGACGCGAGGGCTAATAGTCGCCAACAACATCAGTTTGAAAAGTCTTATTGCCGAGGTCAACCGCTATCAGAATGGTCATATAACTATTAACCCAGCAATTGAAAATCTACGTGTAATGGGTACTTACCCTACTAATCAGCCCGACCATGTACTTGCCATGCTTGAATCAGCACTTCCCATAAAAGTTCAGCGGATCTTGCCGTGGTGGGTAGCGTTGCAACCAAGCGAGTAGGGTTTGTATACTTTAGATAGTGCAGCTCAGAAGCGTTAATTCAGCAAAAAAAATTTATTATTATTTTCACTTTTTAGGTTCCCCTTTTGCCTTCTCATTCGGTTAACAGTGTAGAAATACAAATTAACCTTTAACTGAATAAACAGTTATTGACGACACTTTTATAAAAGATAGGGAACCTAACATGCCGTACCAACCAACCTTTAAGGGAAATAAAACCGCTCTTGCTCTTGCTGTTCAATTAGCTTTCTCCGGGCTTATGGTTTTGCCCGTTATTTATGCTGGTGCAGTCAGTGCACAAACCACGCAAACCGAGTCGCAAGCTTATTTCAATATTACCGCAGGCACACTTTCCGAAGTGCTAAACAAATTTGCAGAAAAGTCAGGTGTTTACCTCAGTGGTAATGGTGGCTTAACCGAAGGCAAAAATAGTGCGGGCTTAAGCGGCCAATACTCAGTAGATCAAGCACTTCAGAAATTGTTAGTGGGGTCGGACATTGCGTTTTCTCGATCAGGTAAAACGGTCACTCTGGTTAAGAGTGGCAGTGACGTTATGATGTTTAATCCAGTGATGGTAGAAGGGGTTGGTGGTTTAAGTGATGATTTACACGTGGTAAATACCAGCGTTGCGGTTTCTTACGAGGCTTTACAGCGTTCCCAGCCATCGGATTTAAAGGATATTTTTACCACCGAATCGTCAGTCGCTGTGGGTGGTTCGATTCCTATTAATCAAAAATTATATTTGCGGGGCATAGAAGAAACCGCGTTATCAGTGACGATTGATGGTGCACGACAAAACAATAGAGTATTTCATCATAATGCTACAACGTTAATTGATCCTGCATTGTTAAAGTCGGTTCGCGCATCAGCGGGTGTCGCGCCTGCTGATGATGGGCCTGGTGCGATTGGTGGCAGTATTGTGTTTGAAACAGTGGACGTGGCCGATGTGCTGGACAAGGATGATAGCTTCGGTGGTTTTGTGGATGTTGGCTATGATTTCAATAGTTCAGCGCCAACTACAGGGGTCGCTGTATATGGACAGCAGCAAGGTTTTTCGGCCTTGGCCTTTATCAATAAAGTCAGCGGTGATAACTACACCGACGGCAATGGCGATATGGTTAAATTTACTGAGCCCGACCTGTTAAGCAGTTTGGCAAAAGTGGCTTATGAGGCCGAGTCGGGGGACCGATTCGAATTAAGCTATGAAACAGTCAATGATGATGCAGCAAGACCTTTTAAGGCAAATCTTGGTGGTGTAATGGGGGGTCGGCCTACGCCAGAATCCAGAAATTATGATTTAACACGAACCAATGTTGTATTTAATTATAGCAACCAGACTGACAATGGTTTATGGAACCCTAAGGTCGTGGTTGCTAACAACGAAACGGAATTATTTACCACCGAAGTGCCATTGGCAGACCCTTCCTCCAGGGTTGTTTATAACGGTGTCACTGACAGCCAGTCATTAGTTGCAGAAAACCTGTTTGTTACTGATTTTGCCAATATTACTGTCGGGTTTGATTACTATGAAGATAGCGCTACTTTCCTTTTTAAGGGTGATCCAGATCTTCAGGAAAGCGCTGACAATATAGGGAGTTTTGTACAGTTCCGCCAAACATTGGACCAGCTCCAACTCTCCTATGGCCTGCGTTATGACCAACAGAGTTTCACTGGGGCAGATAAATCTAAGCAGAACGATAGCGGTGCTAGCGCAAACATATTTGCAGAGTACGCCGTCAGCGAACATCTAACGTTGAAAGCAGGTTACGCCAATGTTTGGGGTGGAATAGCTTTGGCTGAGAACTTCATTTTAAATTCAGCATGGGATTACTCTCAAGGTATAAAGTCCGTTGAATCCGAAAATTTTGTTGTTGGTCTAGAAAGCAATGTCGGTAACTTTCGCTTTGGTACCAATATTTATGAAACTGATATATCCAATGGCCGAACGCCCTCTTACCGAAATGGCCCTGGGGTAGTTGCTGATTTTGATATTAGTGGGCATGACGTTTTTGTGAGTTATGAAACGGCCTACAGCGCATTAAGTCTGAAGTATTCGAATGTTAAGGCTGATAAAGATGGTGTAACAGCGAACTCCTACGACGGCAGTTATTTCACCGCGCCTCTGGGTGAGTTGATTGCCATCAGTGGCACAACATCGATCGATAGGTTGCCTTTAACCTTGGGATTCAGTGCAGAAATATCTTTAGAGAACGACTTTGTGGCGGATGGTGTTGCCTCGAAGCAGGATAGCTATACCGTAATCAATGTATTTGCCGACTATCAAGCCTTAGAAAATCTTAATCTACGGCTGTTAGTCAATAATATCGGCGATAAAAACTATGTGGATCGTGCAACTTACGGGCAGGAGTTTGCAACCATCAAGCCACTTTTTGAGCCTGGGCGTAGCGTCATAGTAAGTGCGCGCTATAACTTTTAATTTCACGATTAGTGTGATTCTTTTCTAGAGTCTCACAACTGTGCATAAGGTTGTGAGGCCCTTAGTTTGGAGAAAGTGAGTGACGGAACTTTTGCAGTTTGGCAAGTAAGGTATTTAGGTTGCATGGTTAGAAGGAGAAGGATGGCACTTACCTAAAACTGACTCGCTCGTATCGGCAAGGGTAATAAAGGATTGGCCAAGGTTATGTTAAAGCCGACGGTGTTTGTTGGTTCGCGATAAAAGTGGCTGAATAGACTGTTTTTAGCTATGAAAATGGAGATTGTTAAATTTTGAGATCCACCTTTGTTTTAATCCACCGCTATGTCGGCTTGGTCATGGCGGGTTTCCTACTTATTGCTGGTTTGACTGGCGCGTTGCTGGCTTGGAATCATGAGCTGGAAGAATTGGTGAATTCTGATTTATATCGAGTTCAGCCGCCATCTGCCAATGCGCATCTGTTAGACCCGCTGATACTGCGTGAACAGTTGTTGGCGCAGTATCCTGATGTGGCGATTGATTTTCTTCTGTTGCAACTTGAAGCAGGCAAAGCTACAAATATATACGTTAGCCCAAAGCCTGACCCCGTAAGCGGAGAGGTTGTCGAACTTATCGATGATGAATGGTTCGTTAACCCCTACACCGCTGAAATAATAGGACAGCGTCATTGGGGTGATATTAGTCAGGGGATGATAAACGTCATGCCCTTCATTTATCAGCTGCACTACACCCTAGCAATTGGGATTATCGGCCGATATATCTTCGGGATTGTAGCTTTATTGTGGACGATTGATTGTTTTATTGGCGCCTACTTAACCTTTCCTCGTCGAACTCGACGGCCTCAAAAGCTGAAGCTAAGTGGCCACAAAAACGTCTGGCAACGTTGGCAACCAGCTTGGAAAATACGTTGGCGAAGCGGTAGTTACAAAGTGAATTTTGATTTACATAGCGCGGGGGGGTTATGGCCTTGGGCGATGCTATTGGTGATAGCCTGGAGCAGCGTGGCGTTTAATTTATCGGAAGTTTATGATCCAGTTATGGGTTCGATGCTTGATTTTCAGCCTTCAGTTCGTGACTTACCTAGACTGGAAGAGCCTGAATTAACGCCCAATATTGATTGGTTTGAAGCGCGCGAAGTTGGCCGTAAATTAATGGCAGAACAGGCGGAGTTGCAAGATTTTACTGTTAATGAAGAACAAAAGCTTATCTATAGTTCTAACTCGGGTAGTTATCGCTATGAGGTACACAGTAGTCGTGACGTTAGCGATGATCATGGCGGTACACGCATGGTATTTGATGCTAACACGGGTGAGTTGATCAGACTGTGGTTGCCCACGGGAGTGGCATCTGGTGACACGGTAACGTCTTGGTTACTGACCTTACATGTAGCCTCGATATGGGGTTGGCCATTCAAGTTGTTTATTTGCGTAGTGGGTTTGGCTGTAGCGATGCTGTCGGTAACCGGGGTCATTATCTGGTCGAAAAAACGTTCTGCCCGCCGTCGCGTCAGTCAAAAAATACCGAGTAAGGATGATAAGCCCCTCAGCGCAATCACAGCGACGCAAAACTAACATAACACCCAGAGGTATAGGTGCCATCCATACTTCTTGGGAAAGCAAGTGCCTTTCATAGGGTACATGTCTTACACATACACAAAGGAATAGAACGTGAATATACAGATTTTTTCTTTACCAATAATTGCTTATCGCCGAGTGTGCCCGCTTTTATTATTACTATTGACTGTTTGCTATTTACCCTCTGGGTTAGCACAAGCGCAAGACAATACGCAGCCGTTTGCAGAGACTAGTATAAGCCCCATAACAACGGATGACGTGAATGATATAAATACAGCCTCGGCTGTTCTATCCGAGCCTATACTTGAGAGCGTAGCCTCTGAAGCTGAGGCCATTACTGATAATAAAGCCGACGAAGTTGCCTCAGAAATAATACCCAATAAAGCGACGGCCACACTACCGCACAACCTTTCCGCTTGGGGCATGTTTATGGCCGCCGATTGGGTGGTTAAAACAGTGATGATAGGTTTAGCCATTGCCTCGTTATTAACCTGGACAGTGCTAGTGTCTAAAACCATTGAACTCAATGCATTGAAACGGCTGCTGCGATACAACCGCACTCACATTACGCGGTCGCATACATTGGCCGATGCCGCTAATACCAATGGCATTATGGGGGTAGGGCGAGAATTTATTGAAGCAGCAGAAGCTGAATTGCATTTGTCTGTTGATCTGGTTAATAAAGCCGGTGGCAAGGAAGGCATTAAAGAGCGAGTGATGTCTAACCTTTTAAGAATAGAGGTTAGCTCTACGCGCCAAATGTTGGTAGGCACCGGATTATTAGCCACGATTGGTGCTATTGGTCCCTTTGTCGGTTTATTCGGTACGGTATGGGGCATTATGAACAGCTTTATTGGCATATCGCAGGCCAACACCACCAACCTTGCGGTAGTGGCACCGGGCATTGCTGAAGCCTTGCTGGCAACCGCGCTGGGCTTGGTAGCGGCGATTCCAGCAGTGGTGATTTACAACCACTTTACGCGTCAGATAGCTGGGGCTAAAGCCTTGGTATCGGATAGTGCAGCGGCGGTGATGCGCCTGGTGTCGCGTGATCTAGACCGAGGCATCAGCCTTCACGTGGTTAAAAGCCAAGCTGAGTCATAAAGATGAGTATCCAGCTTGGCTCCGACAGTGACAACGATCTTAGCGAAGCACATGAGATTAACGTCACCCCCTTTATTGATGTGATGCTAGTGCTGCTGATTATATTCATGGTGGCTGCACCTTTGGCAACCGTCAACATTGACGTCAATTTACCGGCGTCGAGCGCTAAAGAACAAACTCGGCCCGATACGCCGGTATTTTTAACCCTTAAAGCTGACTTGAGTTTGGCACTGGGTGATACCGTTATTAGCCAAAGTCATTTGCAATCAAAACTAGATGAAGCAACGGAAGGCAATAAAGACAGCCGTTTATTTTTACGCGCGGATAAAACTGTCGATTACGGCGACTTGATGATGGTGATGAATGACTTACGGTCAGCGGGGTATTTAAAAATAGCGCTGGTTGGATTAGAGAGCGTTGAAAGGGAGACTGCTGGATTAAAGGATGCGCCGTCTCCATGATATTGATCTCATCGTTTAAACAACAACTGATAAGTAGCTCAACGTTCCGTTGGGTCAGTTCTTTTGTTTTTGTTGTTTTCGTCTGTGCCAACGGAGTATTAGCGGCCTTGTACTGGAATGTGTCTAGCCGCGCTTCACCAGCAAAGCCCATGGCTGCAATGATGATCGATTTAGCCCCCATGCCGGTGGCGCCAGAAATCCCACCGAACGTAGCACCCCCTGGCCCCGCACAGGAAGAAGTTCCAACGCCACCTGAGCCCATACCTGAGCCCGTACCTGAAATCATACCCGAACCGACAGTAGAACCTTTACCCAAGTTGCCAGTGATCAAGGAAGCAGAGGTCTTACTACCAAAGTTGTTACCAGAACCAGAGCCAGAGCCTATCGAGATAGAAGTTGAGCCGTTAGAAGAAAAAGTAGCACAGGAAGACAAAGCAACCCCCGCCTTTGAAGCACTGCCCGATGAAATAGCGGCAGCACCGATAGAAGGGGCAGTATCTATTACGCCGTCACAAGCATTAGCGACTTGGCAATCGGCATTACTGGGACACCTTGAACACCATAAACGCTATCCCCGTAAAGCACGGCTTAGGAAGCAAGAAGCCGTCGTGTATGTGCGAATCAGCATTAATCGAAAGGGCGCAGTATTAAATTATCGTTTAACGCAGCCCAGTGCCTACAAGGTACTAAATCAGGAAACCCTCGCGTTGATTGCCCGAGCACAACCCTTACCGCCACCACCGCCAGACATCAAAAGAAACACTGTGGAGTTTGTAGTACCAGTAGAGTTCTTTTTAAGGTAATAGACCTAATCTAAACGACTATAAACGAGTAACAAGGGAGGTTTATTGTTAACTCGGTGGATTCCCAAGAGTCCGTATGTAAAAAAACACTAGATATTATTGTAAGTTTAATACCCTGAGAGCTACTATTGATAAATCAAACTGTTAACAGCAGCTGACCTACCAACACGCCGTTTAGCTGCGCTACAATCTGAGTTATTGGTCAGTTGAACTTGAGCGTTAGATTGTAAAACAAGAGAATAAACTATGGAACAAACTGCAATATTATTGCCTGTCTTCGCCATGGCATTCCTTACCTTTGGCATAGGAATATGGCTTGGAAAACTAAGATTTGCTTCTGTAAAAAAAGGAGATCTTAATTTAAAGTATTACGAACTCAATATAGGTGGAAAAGTCCCGGATTATTTAGCAAAAGTAAGCAATAACTATGATAATTTATTGGCGTTGCCTATTCTATTTTACGTAATTTCAATCATACTGTTTGTTACTGCTAAGGTAGAGATTGCTCAAATAGTCTTAGCTTGGGTATTTGTCGTCTCAAGATATGTTCATAGTTATATCCACATAACATACAATAACGTTATACATCGAATGAAGGCTTTTATGCTTAGTGCCGCTACATTAATCAGCATGTGGTGCTTTTATTTTGTGCAAATCGTACAATCATAATTTAACAAGCAATTTCACTCAAACGTCCCGGTGTGCGATGGTGAATTGCGGTGTTAAGTGTCCCTGGAACAATTTGAATTTTGGAGTTTAAATGTCATATGAAATATTAGTTGGTTTAAACGTATTGGATGATGTCAAATATAATGATTATCGTGCCGCTATGAAACCGATCCTTTCTGATTATGAAGGAAGATTTGGTTATGATTTTATAGTCTCTGATGTTTTGATTTCAGAGGGTCATACTGATATTAATAGAGTATTTACGATCAACTTTACTAGTAAAAATAAAATGGAAGGTTTTTTCTCAGATTCCAAATATTTAGTTGTCAGAGAAATGTATTTTGTAGAATCTGTGGGTAGTACAACAATAATATCTGGTTATGAAAAAGACACCTAACAAACCATTATTAAGATAAGTAACAATTGAAAAATCCGGTTTACATAGGAATTATTCGTGTGTACCACCGACCTAAATTTGAAAGAAACAATAGGCGAAAATTTCATGAGTGATATCAACATCCATTTCAGTAGAGAGGAGTTTTCCCAACGCAAAGATAGAGTTTGCGCAAGCTTGAACGAGCAAGGCTTAGATGGCCTCCTGATGTTCAAGATAGAAGATATGTACTGGCTCACTGGTTACGACTCGGATGGATTTTCAATTTTCGGTACTATGTTTATTGGAACCAATGGGCAACTAACTCACCTTTCGCGAATGGCTGATCTTGGTAATGCATCGTATTCTTCAATTTGTGAGGATGTAAGACCCGCTCCCGATTCACAAACAGTTACCCGGGCTGAGCAGGTTAAAGAAATGCTGAATTCCTTGGGGATGCAGGGTAAGAGAATCGGTATTCAGGTAGACACCATGGGTTTAACCCCACGCTTATTCTTGCAAATTCAAAGCGAACTCGATGGCTGGTGCAAACTAACCATAGCCCCTGATTTTATTCGAGAACTACGTCTAGTGAAAAGTCCTCAAGAGCTAGACTACCTGCGTCAAGCCGGTAAAATCATGGACATTGCAATGGAAAAAACTATTGAAGCGACTTTTTCAGGCGCATACGAAGGTGATATTTACGCCACATTCTATGATACGCTTTTCCGACTTGGTGGAGATTTACCCGCCCATATCCCACCACTAGGTAGTGGTAAATCAGCATTAAATTTACGCTATACCACCAAACGAAAACACGTCCTCGAAAATGACCAAATAACGCTTGAACTTGGGGTTGCCTATCGTCACTATCATGCTGCAAGTATGTGTGTTGTCCTCACAGGACCAGAAATTAACCCACGCCAGCTGAGCATGCATGAAACAAGTGTCATCGCTTTGGATGCTGTGCAATCGATTCTTCGCGCTGGAACTACCGTCGGAGAAATTTATGATATGTACAAAACCACCCTCGAAGAAAACGGTGAGAAAAACTCTGTACTGACAGTCTGTGGATACACGATGGGAGCTGCATGGCCTCCAACTTGGATGGAACAACCTATGATCCATGCAGGCAATCCCGTTGTTCTTGAAGAAAACATGTGCTTTTTTACACACATGATACTGAATGACCGGGAAACCGGGCTGTCAATGGCGGTGGCTGAACAAGCAATTATTACGGCAGGTAAACCGGAAATCATTACTAATGTCCGACGAACGCCGATCATTAAGGATTAGAAGCAATCATTAAGATCAAATATTGAAGATGTTATACTTTTAAGACTTCGAAAAAATAAAGGCATTTAGCAAGCCGGGCATTTGAGAATGGAATCACAACAACAAACATCATCAGTGTTTTTGGCAAACTATGTCAGCATATTTATATCTAGTCATAATAAAATCAAAACTACTGTCTTAAAGTTCAATATCAATCAATACAGTTATAACCAGCGGCTCATATGAATTTCTTCGTTCTTGATACAGCAGGGCATTAGGTTAAACGGAGGTTTAGTCGAAGTATGAATGTGTTCTTAATTATTGCAGGTGTTTTAAATGTCGTTGCCGCCATTCTGCATATTGGTTGTATTTATTTTGGCGCTCCTTGGTATCGTTTTTTTGGTGCGGGTGAACAAATGGCTGTACTTGCTGAGCGCGGTAGTATTCAACCTACATTAATCACTAGTGGCATTGTGCTTGTTCTCTCTATTTGGTCCCTTTACGCATTTTCTGCGGCAGGTGTTATTGCTCGTTTACCTTTACTTCGTTTAGCTCTTATTCTGATCACTTCTATTTATTTACTTCGCGGTGTTGCCGGATTCTTTTTTGTCAGTTTTCCGATGGGGCGCTCTCCCGAGTTTTGGGTGTGGAGTTCATTAATTTGTCTCAGTTTTGGTATCGTTCACCTAATTGGCTTAAAGCAGCAATGGGCAAACTTATGAGCAAAGTGTGACTTAACAAAGCCTTCAAGACGGATTCCGTAATGCTGCTATGACTTTCGCAAAACACACAAAAAAGCCGTCATTTTTAATGCGCAGGTTAATGCAACGTTAAGAGCCCGAAAGCCCGAATCTTGTAAATGGCTAAATAAAGCCGACTTGCCACGATGCATGACGTTGAACATCTCAGCATCTATGTTATTTGTGTCCCTGGCGATGTTTATACATTGGCTTCCTATCCTGAAATTTTACTGCGCTGGGTAACGGGATTAGCTTTAAGCACGAAGCAGGTGCATGGCTAGCTCATGCACCATTTGGGAAGGTAAAAATTAAATTTTCAGAAACGAATACGTTTGGTGTTATGGATCATAATGTTGAGCTGGGCTAGGGCATGGTAATTAACAACCCAGTGAGGGTTGCGCCCAACGGTGATAAAAGCGAATTCATATTTACCTTTATGCGGCTGCCTGTAATGTCCGAAGAACAATTTTTGGAAGATGCGCGAATAGTTAGTAAAGGCCTTCAGGCGTTAAAAGATTTTCTTGATAAGGTTTCCTGAATGAAATATCGCTGCTCTATTCGCAGTGTTCTTAACAAAGCTGGTCGTGTTAGCGGTATTATTACTTTAGGCGTATTTATGTCATCAGAGTTTTGGGAAATATTTTTCCAGCTTGTTTCGCTATATTAGCTTCGTTCTTAAATGAGAGAAGCAAGCAGACTGAATAACGCTGGAAAATAAAATAGATGCTTAAATACAAGCGTTTGATAACGAAGTAGAGTCAGATGGTGAAATAATATGGACTGGAAAATATTCTTAACAATTTTCATTTCTGTTTTTATAGCGGAACTTGGAGATAAGACGCAGTTGGCTACAATGTTGTTTGCGTCGGATAAGAACGTAAGTAAATATACGGTTTTCTTCGCAGCTTCGGCCGCATTAATAGTTGCGTCAGCAATTGGAGTTCTTGCGGGCACCTTATTGTCTGGTTATATCAATGAAAAATATTTGAATTATATTGCTGGAATTGCTTTTATCGGTATAGGTGTTTTTACTTTATACAATGCTTAAAATACAGAACATGGCGGTCAACATCGATTGCCAACTCGCATCGCCGGTCGTCAACGGGTTAGCTTTGCGTTATGACTATATGAGAAAAATATAACTACCCCAATAATCATTCTGCTTTTGCTGACCCGCCCTCTAATCGTCTCCTTTATTATTGCATTGACTGACAAACTTCCGGACCATTTTACGAGAGCTAGTTGAGTGATCAATATTTCCCTATAGAATGCACGAGACGATGTCCGTTCATCATCCACATAGGCAACGTTGCTTTATTCTTTATGCGTATCTTAACCAATGTAAAGTAGTGTATCTTTAGTCATGCAAGTCCCCAGTTATAGGGGTAGTGCCTATATTACGGCTCTGGCTCTGCTAACCCAAGATTCTTCTGAGGCTAGCTCTCTTGAGAATCATTATGTCTCGGTAGAAAAAGGTAAATTCTATGGCAAATAAGCGATCAATTGGCGTTGTTCTCTTCCCCGGATTCGAGCTCCTCGACGTGTTTGGTCCGTTGGAAATGTATGGCATGGCACCAGACCATTTCGAGATCCAAATGGTTTCAGAAAAAGGAGGTGAAGTTGCAAGCCAACAAGGCCCTAGGTCAGTCTCTGATATGGCATTTCGCGACGCGACGAAATTCGATATTCTTCTTGTACCCGGTGGCCCAGGTACACGAACTGAAGTTTCGAACGACTCATTACTACAATGGATATTAGATCAATCAAAAACTTCTGAGTACGTAACCTCTGTATGCACTGGTAGCGCATTACTGGCAAAAGCCGGAATACTTGATGGCGCGAAGGCAACGACAAACAAGCGAGCGTTTGATTGGGCCACTTCCCAAAGCGAACGCGTTAATTGGATAAAGGAAGCACGTTGGGTCGAAGATGGCCGGTTTTTTACATCATCGGGCGTATCGGCTGGGATAGATATGTCATTGGCGCTGATTCAGAAGATGTTGGGTCCAGAAATGGCGAAAGACATAGCGACATGGGCCGAATACGAATGGCATAACGACGCTAGCAGGGATCCATTTGCACAGGTATATGGGCTCGTTTAAAGATCATCCATTGGAGTTACATCCGAAAACGAAAAGGGGGCGGTGTTATATATGAATTGTTCACATGTATCACCGACCCCAAAGCTTGAAAGTCTACGCAATATTTCTTGAAAGACTTACCTGCCGTACACATCAATTCCAGGAAGGGGACGATGATACCGAACAACCTCTCCATACTTCTTAGACGCAGCAAACAATCCCTTATCACTATCAATCGGCAAGCCAGCTTCGTCAGCAGACATCAAAAACGCTATGGAAGCCATTAGAGCATGCTGGGGCTGTATTCCCCCTGTTGCGCAAAGCCTCCATCCCATATCGGGATAACCCGGAATAGCTGCTGCTTCTACGGCATGCTTGTTATACATAATGCTTAGAACTTCTTTGATTACTTTTTCGCCATAACCTTTCGGTGCGCGGATTGCAGTCACCACATTAGAAGCAATATTAATATCTTTTGTAACAAGCTCAAAGCCTGCAGCCATTATTGCAGCACGAAAGATTGCAGAGCAATCCGCATGGCGCTCGATAACTCGATCAAAGCCCTCGATCGCAATAGTATCTAAAGCCACTGCTAATTGAGCATAGTTTGGCGGCGTTTCTGTATGAAGAGCACTCGTTTCCATGGCTGCAATCATCTTGGTAAGGCTAAGGTAGTGTTCGCCTTTTTTAAGCCCGGCCGCAATCATTTGTTGATCGCACTCGGCAATTCTTTTCAGAGCCTTTGGACTGAGTGTAATCATGCCTATGCCTGGAGAAGCCATCATGCCTTTTTGGCTACATCCCATGAGCATGTCGATTCCCCATTTATCCATAGAAAGCGGCAAGCTGCCAATGGAAGAAATACCGTCGATACCAAGTAGGGCAGGGTGTTTTAGTTCATCCAGCAAATGACGTAATTTTTGAATGTTGGCAGTAACGCCCGCGCCCGTTTCATTATGTGGGGCCATAACCATCTTGATGCTTCCACCAGGGTTATCGGCAAGATCTTTTTCTAGCACTGCCTTGCACCGATCAAACGGTAGATCTTCACCAAGCTCGCCTGACAGCCGGATGACACCTCTACCCAAGTTTTCGACACAATTGCCCATTGCATTACTGAAGCAACCAATCTCCAACGTCAGGATGACTATCTTGTCGGAACCCACTTCGTCTGGGGTGCGTAATGAACCTGCAGCAGCTTCGGTAGCAGCTGTTCCAGAGCCATTGAAGAAGAGAGGCATTCCGCCTTTCGGCATATCGACCACTTTCGCGTACTCCTGACGAACTGCAGTAAAAAATTCTGCAACACCTGGACCGCGCATGCCTCTTGTCTGGGTAGATGAAAGCTGAGTAACCAAATCAGACCCAAAGGCGGGACCCGGTGTTACATTTATGATTTTGTTATGTGGAGACCAGACAGCAGACTTATCACTCAGAAAATCGTCGCTAGGCGCTTCAATTTGATTGGTTTCAATAAGACGTCTAAGTCCGGAGAGTGGAGAGATTAATTCAGTAGTTTTTATTGAAGTTTGCTTCGTCATTTTCAAGTATCTGCTCAGTTATGTTTTTAATAGTTAATAAAAAGCTCGAAACAAACCAAACATCCAGAAACCGAGCAAACTATTTAGATAACCTAAGTGAATAGAGAATAACTAGTGGCGCTTTGTCTTCTGCAGTGTTTTTGAACACGGCCTTTCTCCTCAAGTTGCAATGCTAGCACACTAATCTGCAGAGAAAGTCTTTTATAGATGGAAAAGTTATAAATATAGAAGTTTTTTTAACTATAGACATTTTTATAGGTGCTTAAGGTCAATATAGCAAACATTGTCTGTTGCCAAAACCTCCAATATTAAGCGAAAGGAAGCGAAAGGAAGCGAAAGAGTCGATAGTAAATATGAACTTTTATCGCGTACCATCGACCCCTATATTTACTCGAATTCCTCTGTCCATTGACTTACTCCCTGTCAGTCACCTAGTATTGTTCCTATGAGTTTATCAAATAAAGAACTAGAAGAACGCTTGTATAGTAAGTGCTTTACAGGCGCTCTTCTAAGAAACTGTTATAACTTCAAAGGATTAGGGGCATAGTTGCAACCGCTTCATATTAACTAACGAAAGTGTTACTGTTCAACAACTTCGCGGAATTAAAAGGCATTTAAAACGCAGGGAGTTTGGAAATGGAATTACAACAAACAACAACATCAGCGCTTCTGACAAGCAATGTCAGCACGATACTATCTAGTCAAAATAAAATCAAAACCCCAGCTTCTAAGTTAAGTACCAACATCAATTACAACAGTCATAACAAACAGCTCGTATGGAATCACTTCGCTCTCCACACAGCTGGGCGTTATGCCGCCAAGCTGAATATGCACATAGAAGGACCTAATGATTAAATCGATAAACAAGATTGATAATTTTGGAGTTTTTCAAAGTTATAGCAAGCCAGCGGATTTTGAGGATTTTACGCTTAAAAACATAATCTATGGATGGAACTACTCAGGCAAGACTACTTTATCAAGGGTTTTCTCTTCTATTGAGAGTAAAGCATTACACCCAGATTTTATGTCAGCTAAATTCAAGGTAGAGAAGACTGATAACTCATTTATAAACGAGCAAAATATTGAGCAAGAATCCCTGAAGGCAAAAGTCTTTAATTCTGATTTTATAGAGACAAATTTAAAGTGGGATGGAAGAGAGTTCGATCCAATCCTACTTTTGGGAGAAGACTCCATAGAGGCAAAAAAGACTATAGATTCTAATGAGGTAATAATACAGAGGTGTAGGGATGGTTATAGAGCTAAAGACAGCTCAAAAAAGCAGTATGATTTATCGATTGCTACCCTGAAGAAACAGGCAGCAAAAAACATAAAACATAACTTAAAACTTATTGAAGCATTTACAGCTACCCATCTTGATATGATCAAGTCGTCGCTAACAGATGATTTCTCTACTTATATTATCGCGAGCAGTGATATGGACATCACATTAAAGAAGGCTACATCGTCAGAAACTGACAAATTGAAACCAATCAATAAGTACCTCCTAAATTATAGGCTGGGATCGTATATATAAAAAGCAAATGAACTGCTCAAGAAGGAACCTGAATTTTCATCAACAATCGAATATTTAAGAGATAATCCTACAGTTGCTAACTGGGTCGAAACTGGATTGGAAATAAATGACAAAAAGGAAAAGTGCGAGTTTTGCCAATCAGACATTTCGGAATCGAGGATTAATGATTTAAGGTCTCATTTTTCACAAGATCTTAAGGAGTATAAAGCTAAGCTAAAACTTCTCATTGACAATCAGTCTCACGCAAAAATTGAATATACAAAATTACTATCTCAAGATCTTTATCCAGAATTCCACCCCGAGCACACATCAATTTTCAAAGATATTGAAAGTTGCGTTTCTGCATATAATTTAAAGGCAGACGAAGTGAGTAAATTGATTCAGAAAAAATTTGACTCACCTTTTGAAAATTTACCTTGTTTAGAAGAAGATGAGTCACTTCAGGGAGAAGTGGCGTTGCAGTTTTCAAAGCTCAATGAGCTTATTAAAAGAAACAATAAAAAGACCGTTGATTTCTATTCAGAGAAAAAGGTAGCAATAGCTGCACTTAAAAAATCATATGTAGCGGAATTCAATATTAATAGCGGTGTGCTACCAGAAATATTTAAGTCAGGTCTACTTGAGACTCAGAAAGTAAGATATCAAAATATAGCCAGTAGAATTAAAACAGAAAATACGACTCTTGAAGCCTCTATTAGTAAAGCCCAGCAGGGCAGGGAAACTATCAATGAATATATTTCAGGGTTCTTGGGTAGAAATGAAATACAAATAGATGTTGTAAAAGTTGGAGATATCGAGAGGTTTAAATTAGCCAGAGACGGAAATATCGCAAAGAATCTCAGTGAGGGCGAAAAAACGGCGATTGCCTTCTCTTTTTTCCTAACAAAGCTTGGTGAAGAACAAGAGCTGGACAAGTTGATTATCTATATCGATGATCCTATATCTAGCTTGGACAGTAACCACATATTCCAGATTAATGCTGTTATAAAAGACGTCTTTTTTAGGAAGGAGGCTAATGAGAATGGAAATGTAGAGTGGAAGCTAAATTGTAAGCAAATATTCATATCAACTCATAATTTTGAGTTCTTTTCATTATTGAAAGAACTTCCACTGAAAAAGAACAAAAGTAGTTTTTATCAAGTCAAGCGAATAAACAGAACTCAATCTACATTTCTGAATATTCCAAAGTCGATACTTAGATATTCATCTGAATATCATTATCTATTTAGTGTTATACACAAATTTCACACTAGTGATGACAAGTCAGATTTAGATATTTTAATGTCAATACCTAATGCACTAAGACGATTCATAGAGCTTTACACATACTCGAAAATACCCAGTTTTACGGAAGTTACTGTTGATCAGCGCGCCGAAACTTTGTTTGGCGCACTTGAGTCTAAGAGGATAATGAAGGTTTTACATTACTTTAGTCATCTAAATAACATTGAGCGGCTTATGAATAACTCAGATCTAATTAGTGATATAGAAAATGCCGTAACGGAAATTATGACGCATCTTAAAAATGATCCCCTACACTACGACGCTTTAATTGAGTCAGTGGAGTGAAGCGCATAACAACAAAACAATAAACAAGACACCCACACTTTAAAAGATCTAAATTTGACCCAAATTAACACGTGTCTTTCAAGCAAAGGTGGACTAGTTGAAATGATCAATGAATATGAACAAATGGTTGTCTTTTTAGTGTTCCTACGGCCTTTTGATCAAACCTAGGACATAGCAATCCGTCGACCAGTTATTCGGCCCGGCAATAGTTAGTGTTTTTGAATTATCTCAGCTCTATTAGGTCTGGAAAAACTTTTCACACGCTCGGATACCATGCACCCTCTGTTTTCCAAGTTGTTCACAAGCTTGTTTTATGTGATATGACGTGCCGACTAAGGACTAAAACTGACTTTCAAAGTTTTTACTTAGATAACACCCCTGTTTTGGGTCGATGTTCAATTGTTGTAGAATTTGCGGCGTGCTTTCGGGTATTGCACCGCGCTCATCATTCCGTAGGATTCTGCCGGTCCAATCGACAAGCTCGAGGTAATCAGTGAGTCTAAACGGTAGGCCGTTTGGCATATCGCGTCTAGGGTTACCGACGAAGGGATGCAGTCCATTAGTTTGCTGCTGTGGCTCATTCGGTTGTTCGGCCTTTGCTGCCTGTTCACACCGTTGTTTGATACTGGTGTGATCTGAGTCAGTCAAGCTATCCGCTGGAGGCATTAAGGTTGGCTTGTTCTGCTGCCGTGAGTAACTCACCTTGAGTGAAACGTTGGCTATAAACTGTGCCGCTCAATAATTGATGCCATCGTTCGACGACCTCGAGAGTGTCCCAGTTATTAGCCGTTGATGCACTGAAATCGTTCTTATATGCCACTGATTTTTTAGTTCCCAGACTGGTTTCTGGCAATTGACATTGTGCGATAGGACTTTTATTCTTTTTTTGGTAGTCAGTCGAAGGTAGTCCCCAAACAAAAATGGTTTTTTATATGAAAAATTCGGTTTCAATAATGGCTGTGGCCATCAGTCTTACACTAATTTCTTCAACGCTATTGGCCAAAGAAGCGCGCTATCCAGAATTTGGTAATGGTCGTATCGAACAGAATCTCGTCACATCAAAAAATTACATGGTCTCGTCTGCGAACCCTTACGCGAGCGAAGCCGGTATGCGAATACTGGCGAAAGGGGGCAGTGCGATTGATGCTGCGATTGCTGTGCAAATGGTTTTGACTTTGGTGGAACCCGAGTCAAGCGGTATTGGCGGTGGTGCATTTGCTCTTTATTGGGACAAGGCAAACAAATCACTGCAAAGTTTTGATGGACGTGAAAAAGCGCCCATGGCAGCTGACGGTAAGCTTTTCCAGCAGGACGGGGAGAATATGAACTGGTGGGACGCTCTGGCGGGTGGTCGGGCTGTGGGTGTTCCGGGTGTTGTCGCAATGATGGAAAAGGTCCATCAACAACACGGCAAGCTACCTTGGGCTGAGTTGTTTGAAGATGCGATTAAGCTTTCTGAAGATGGTTTTGAGATTTCTCCAAAACTGGGAGCGTCAATTGCCAGAGGAACAAACCCCGCGCTAGGACGTTATGAAGCTAGCTGGAATTACTTTTTTCCCGATGGCAAGCCATTGCAGGCTGGTGTAATGAAGAAGAACCCCGAGCTTGCAATGACATTCCGCAGAATTGCATTGCTTGGCTCGAGTGGTTTTTATAAAGGTCAAATTGCGCTGGATATCGTCAATGCAGCACGTATCACCGCAGCAGATAACCCAGGGCTTATTACAATTGATGATATGTTAGCTTATGAGGCTATTGAACGACCTCCGGTTTGCGCGCCATACAAAGCCTTCAAAATTTGCGGTATGGGCCCTCCCACATCGGGTGGTATGACGGTTGTTCAGATTCTGAAGCTTCTTGAAGGTAAAAACCTAAGCCAATATGAACCTTTGTCAGCAGAAGCAGTTCACCTTTTCATTCAAGCGGGAAAATTGGCTTATGCTGATCGTGGCAAATACATGGCCGATGCTGACTTTGTGGCTGTTCCGGTTGAGGGCTTAATCGATGCCGACTACTTAAGTGAACGCGCCAAACTCATAGGGCCCGAGGATATGGGGGAAGCATCTCCCGGTATTCCACCTAACGCCGATGCCAATTGGTTGGTGTCAAAGTCGCCTGAGCAACCCAGCACGACTCATTTTAGTATTGTTGACAAGGCCGGTAATGGATTCTCAATGACATCGAGTATTGAAATGGCCTTTGGTTCTACCGTAATGGTGCATGGATTTTTGCTCAACAACCAACTGACAGATTTTTCATTCAGTGAAGAAAAAGACGGCGTGTTAATCGCTAATCGTGTGCAGCCAGGCAAACGCCCTAGAAGCTCTATGTCGCCTTTTATGGTCTTTGATGAAAACGATAATCTCTCCATGGTCATCGGTTCCCCAGGTGGCAGCCGTATTATCAACTATGTTGCAAAAACGATGCTAGGTGTACTTGAATGGGATATGGATATTCAGTCTGCTATAAGCTTGCCACATTTTGTCAATCGCAACGGTGGAACTGATCTCGAAAAAAACACGGATGCTGAAATGCTTAAAGATGCGCTTGAAGCATTGGGGCATAAGGTCAGTATTCGGGATTTAAACTCTGGGTTGCACGGCATTACAATCAATAGCGAAGGTTTGCAGGGTGGTGCTGATCCGCGTCGTGTTGGTCGTGCAATGGGTCAATAAGTTGAGCAAGTAGCAACAGGGAGCGGGTGGCACATCAGAATCATTCTCATGTACCACCGACTCTTTTGATTCACCCTTTTGGTTTTATCATTTCAGCGGTTATTGTAGACATTACAGAGTAATCGTTACCGCCTGTAATCAGGCTCTTCGCGATCAAGAATTTCCTTAACTTCTTTCAAATGTAAATGAGCGGCTTTCGAGTAAGAGGCCCACTGCCGTGCTGTTTTTTCAGCGACTTCATGACTGACCAGGCGTAAAGGCTTACCTGTCGCCAATGCATTAATATAATTGCTGCAAGACCGCTCAAAATAAAACATTTCGTCAAATGCTGCGGCGATGCTTTCGCCAACGGTTAAACAGCCATGATTGCCCATCAATAAGACTTTGTTATCGCCCAAAGTCTGACTCAAACGTTCTGCCTCATCACCAAGACCCATGCCATCATAGCCCTTATCAATTGAAACTCGATTGTAAAAACGCATCGTATTTTGATCGATAGGGGGCAGGCTATCCTGTTCAATAGAAGCCAAAATTGTGGCATATTTTGAGTGGGCATGAAGCACACAACGCGCCTGAGGCACATTACGATGCAATGCGCCATGAATCGCCCAAGCCGTTGGATCAGGCGCATTTGGCTGATCCATTGTCGAGTCGTCATGGGCATCTAGTAGCAATAATTCACTGGCGCGGATATTCGAAAAGTGGCGGCCATTAGGATTAATTAAAAATTGACTGCCATCGGTTGAAACCGCATAGCTGAAATGATTTGCAATGCCTTCATTCATACCAAGCCGAGCTGTCATACGAAACACTGCAGCCAGATTGACTCTATCTTCATAGTGCGGATCATTTTTAAGATTAGTCAAAGTATCATTATTAATGATTGAAATACTCATCATTTCCACCCGTCGAGTTTTACTCGCTAATTGCCGTGCTTGATTAGGAATGTAAGCTGAGAAATGATGTAGCGGCAAATGATTTATCACAGTCAGTTACATCAGCTCGGCTTTCACTTGATTTATGTCGAGCCCAATTTACTCTGTTAATTGTCAATAGCCATGAATATTTGACACCTCCATAATATTTAATCCGCCATGAGTTCAATTTGCAACTGCTTCGCAATTACTCAGAACCTGCAAACTATTTAGACTGTGACCAGCGCAAGAACTTGAATTTTTGGCATTATAAAAGAATCTTAACCTAGGTTAATTGAGTAACGGCCAGTGCTCACTAAGCTTCTTTCAGCATAGGTACGGCATTAATGTTAGCCCCGAGTGCGAGACTGATATCGAGGCATTTCTCGGCCTGATTTAGAGTGTAGAAATGAAAGTGATCGACACCCTCCATTAATAGGCGATCGCATAGCTTCGTTGCTAAGTCTACCGATAGATCATAAGTAGCCTGAGGGTCGTCCTCTAACGCTTTAAACATCAGATCAAAACTTGGCGGTATAACTGCCCCGCAGCGTTCGCTGAAGATACGAAGCTTTTGCATATCGTGAATGGGTAAAATGCCGGGCACAATCGGTTTGTCAATGCCAAGTGCCAAAGCTCGGTCGCGAAAGCGCAGGTAGCAATCTGCATCGAAAAAATACTGAGTAATAGCACGATTAGCACCCGCATCTAATTTACGTTTTAGGTAGCGCAAATCATCGGCAGCACTTAATGCTTGTGGGTGGACTTCTGGGTAAGCAGCGACACTAATGTCAACTTCATCTAAGTGTTCTTGTAATGAACTAACGAAACTTTCTGAAGAGTAATAAGTACAACCATCGTTCATTAAAGCGCCTTCAACAGCATCACCCCTCAAAGCGACTATGCGTCGAATACCCGCACTGTGGAGTTGTTTTGCCACACTCATGATTTTTTCGGATTCTGTGTTGGCACAGGTAAGGTGAGCGGCTACTTCTACCGGTGATTCAGAGTGCATAGATAGAGCTGTATCAACACTATCTTGCTGTGCGCTGCCTAGCGCGCCGTAGGTCATCGAAAAAAACTCGGGTTTCAGGCGCTCCAGCTGACCTATGGCTCGCCATAAACGACGTCCCATTTCAGCAGAGCGAGGTGGAAAGAATTCATAGGAAAATTTGACGTTAGACGAATAGCTCATTATTTTTCTCCGTTTTAAGGGCTGCATTATTTTCTGTTACGGCCCGTTATCGTTATGTCCGTCACACGAATCAACTCGTGTGGCTCTGTATGGTCATCTTTAGTTGATAGCCTTTGTCTATTCTTTACTTTTATCCTCTACGACTTTGCAGGTAGCGGTTTCTATCTACTGAGAACAATCCGCTGAACCAATAGGACTCAAGTAGACGCATTTAATCACCTATTTATAGATATAGATATAAAGATATGCTTATATATTAATATATATTTTTATTTGGATATGCGAATTAACAACAACTCACTCATCGAAGCATTGCAGAACCCAATTTTACTGTTTGATGGTGCCATGGGAACGATGATTCAGGCCCACGAATTATCAGAGAAGGGTTATCGAATAGGGCGTTCTGCCAACAGGCAGAAGGAATTACGTGGTAATTAAGATCTGCTGAGTCTGACTCAGTCACAAATAATTTGTGATATACATGGGGTTTTTCTTGAAACCAGCACCGATTTTATTGAAATCAATCGTTTAAATTCAACTGTTATCGTTCAGGCAGGCTAAGGAATGGAAGCGCTAATTGAAGAAATGAACAAAACCTCGGAGATATTCGCACGTAAGAAATTGATCGCTACAACTTGATTAGACCAGAAAACTATAAACGGTCACCTAATGGAGTTGCGTGATCGCGATTCGGTCGGCTACGCCAATGATTAACCATTCATCGGCGTCTTTGATACTGATTCAATCTAGTCCAGCGATTACAGATCGAGCCTCTTCAAAAATCCTTTCCACCAATTTTCCAGCGCCTTCGATTTGGTCGACCTGTCCTGCGATCTGCCCGTCAAACAATGCGAGATACTCAAGATCGCCAGTCATCGAGCGTAGCGGGGAGTCCCTTCTAAAACGATATATATCCCGACCTTCTTCGTTGGCTATTACTTCCAGTTCAATCGCATCAGAATCCTAACCTTATAGATTGCCTTTCAGCTTTTCAGTCACCGAGTTTTGCAACACTCTAACCGGCGAAGCAGGGGGGTAGTTAATTACTTGTGTAGAAGACCTTTTCCCATGGTTATCGGTGCTTGAACAGTCGGTTTAATGTGATTTTTTTCTGCAAAGAATATTCTGCTTAGTTATCCGACCTTTGCAAAACCTGTCCTTTACCCGTAACTATAATATCCATCGGAATGTCATGTGCTTGCGGATAAATCGTCTCAAGCTCAAGACCCCGGTGACCGATGCCAATGATAAAGGGACGAGGGGACATAGCGGCAAGTGTGCGGTCGAAATAACCACCGCCGTATCCGAGTCTATAACATTGTCGATCGAAACCGACTAGTGGGGCGATGACAACATTTGGGATTAGCTCGGTGCCATTGGTCGGAATTGGTATTTTTAAAACGCCCCTTTCCAATTCGCAACCTGGTGTCCATTGGCGAAAAATCAAAGGGCTCTGTTTATCGATGACAACGGGAAGAGCAATTCTGGCTCCATTAGAATGACAACTCGACATTAGCTCGTGCAAGCTTGGTTCTCCTCGGTATGGCCAATAAACGCTGATACAGATATCTTTGCCGAGATCGACCTGCTGTTTAATTTCGTCAATTATATTAAGCGCTAGGTGGTCGCGTTCGGCGATAGGAAGACCCTGACGAAAACCAATTAAACGCTGTCTTTGTGCATCACGCCAGCGGTTGACATCTGCTTGTTCTGTTGAATCCCTTATATTGAAACCATCTGCGGTGTACTCCAATTCGTGGGCAAAACAGGGTGGCGAAGCGAAAGCGGAAAATCGTTTTGACTCTGAATCCATAACTTTTCTCTAAAAATTATTACTGAAATTTAATCGTTAATGCTGATTGAAACGATTTGTTGTTGAGTATCAGGCTTTAGCCGTATTCGAGTTGTCAATGGGCTCGTTAGGTAAAGTCCTGATGTAATCTTGGCTTTATAACGTCAATCATTTGCGGCAATAATTTGTATTGCGGGTCTGAGTCGGGAATACGCCAAAATGCCGCTGGACTGAATATCAGCGCAAATGCAATGAGACAGAAAACCAGAATCATGGCGAGTACTGTGCCAAAAGAAAAATTCCGTAATCGGCCACTATTTCGTGTCAATGAGCTAGTAAGTCGCATGTTGATGACCTCTTGAAGCTTTTACAGATGAAACCTAAAATAAAATTTAACATTACACAAGCAAATAATAATTGTACTTTATATAACTAAGCGTATTTTAAATAAAATTTTGAGATAAAATTTATGGATACCGAGCTCGCCCGAACATTTCTTAAAGTGGTGGAAGTGGGTAGTTTTTTCAAAGCTGCCGAACAGCTCTTTGTCACTCAGGCAGCGGTCAGCCGGCGTATTAAGGTTCTCGAAAATGACCTCGGTAGCATTCTTTTTGTACGTAACAAAGCCGGCGCCATATTGACTGTAAGTGGTCGACGTTTCGCTAAACACGCCGCCAAATTGGTGCATACCCTTGAACAGGCGCGTCATGAAGTCGGGGTATCGCAACCCTATAACCGATATTTGGCGATTGGCGGCAGGCTAGGGCTGTGGCAAGGTTTTTTGCTGAACATGATTCCAATCATGCAGGCAAAAGCGCCCGATGTGGTGTTGCGAACCCAGGTTGGTTTCGAAGCAGATCTGACGCAACAGCTAGTTGATGGCAGCCTCGATATTGCCGTTATGTATACACCCCAACGACGACCTGGATTTGAGGTTGAACCTTTATTTGAGGAAGAACTGTTGCTGGTTACTAGTGACCCGAATGGCGTGGCATTGCCCAATAGTTATGTCCAGGTTGAATGGGGCCCCGAATTTTTGAATCGTAATCGACTGGATCAACCCGAGTTGGGAAACCCAGGGCTAATTGCTGGTGTTGGCTGGCTGGCGTTGAGTCACATACTTGTCCATGGTGGCTCTGTTTATCTTCCTGAGCGACTTGCTAGACCTTATCTGGATAGTGAGCAACTGTATAGAGTCTCCGGTTCGCAACAATTCAAGCTACCGGCATACATGGTTTATGCCAACGATCATGACCACGAATTATTTGATCTCGCTCACTCATCAATACATCAGGCAATTGCCGAAATCGAATTGTTCAGAGCATGATTAGCCAGATTGGTTAACCGAAAGGGTTTGTTGGTAAATTGGGATTATTCTCATATACCACAGCCCTTAATTTTTTCCTTCAGTACTGTGTTACCCAGTAGATAACATTATAATATGATTATTTTTATGGCTGCTACAGATGTACTGTAATGTGTAAAGTCGAAGGCTAAGCTAATTAGCCGGCTGATGGGGCCAGTCACTGTTTACAGCAACTAAATGGTTGCTTACACCAGAGGGTTATTGATACAGCTTAATATTGTTACTAAGTATTAAAGTTTCTTTGTTAGCTGCCAAGCTTCGAACCGACCCTTTGATTTCTGTCGATTGTTAATACTCATAATTAATAGAGTTTCATGAGCTGGGTAGCATGAAGCCTTATCTTTTTTTTCGTTCTGAGCTTGTTGTCTTTTTTTCAGCCAAAATGGACCTGAGTTAAAGGGCTGTCGTCTGACAGGTTTTTAAATAGTTTAAGCAGTTGTGCATTAGAATCATTATCGACATTGGGCGCTTTTGCGCCAGACTGAATATCCTGCCAATTAACGGTTCTTGTCTCGAAACTAAATCTAGTATGACTGGAAACACTCTTACTAGAGCCATGTAAATGGGCTGCAGAAAAACACAGTAACTCCCCAGGTTTAATCACCGGTTTAAAAATAGGGCCCTTCGGTTTCTCTAGTACTGATGGTATGGGTTTAAATTCGGGCTTTAACTCAGCTAATTGGGCTTGTCGTGCACTTGCAAATTGCTCATACCGCCATTCTGCAGAAGTATTAGCGATGGGCTGTTTAAAGTGATCGGGATAAAACTCTATGCCATTACCTACCTCATAGGAATACAGTGGACCCCACCAATTTATTTGTTGATAAATCCCCGCACCCCAGGTGTCTCGGTGAGTTTCAAGCCAGCTATTCGCACCTTCAGCCTTATCAGTTTTTGGCGGTACTACCCGAAAAACAAACCGATCACAAAAAGTTTCATCGAGCGTTAAGCCGATGCTTTGCAATGCTTCTGAGAATGCTTTTTTACACAGTGGTTCATCTTGTGCGGCTAGTTGGTACTGATAGATAGCCTTTAGCCAGTGACTGTAATTTGTAGCTTGATGTGAATTGACTGGGTTTGAGTCTTCCAGGGTTAATGTACAAATTTGGCGAACAATTTTACAAAATTCATTCATGGCCGGTATTTGAGTGAAATGTAATATTTCTCCACTAAACACTCGGGTCCTTAATTCTGCCTGTGAAATAGACTGTTTTATCTCGTGTAGCATGTCTTAAACTCTTCGGTACAACAAATCAGGTACCTTTCATTATCTGCGATATCTAATCGGACGATGATACATTGGAATCATTCCCTAACACCACCGACCCCTCAATTTTTTTAAGTCTATTTTAAATAGACTCAGAGATCTTATGAAAAAGTTTTGGTGACTAAAAAGGCATTACTTATTGACAACCAGGCTTCCACTTCGGGGGAATGTGGGCCATCGCATCATCATTACGGATTTGAAAATATTCAATATAAGTTGGCAAACGAAATTGAGGTTTGGATGTTGTCTGACTTGACCCACTGACTGGATGGCACGAGTATAGTATCTGTGAGATTATGCCTTGAACTTTGAGTTATGGATGGGTGGGCTAGATCGTCTAGCATGCGTTATTTTTGGACATTTCTACCTGTTATCTGCAGCCTATTTTATTGCCATCCAACAACTGCTCTCTAAGCTAGGCCTAGCCTGCTTAAGACGGCTTTTTGAACGGCAAAAAATATACGAATTTGCCGTTGAATTTTCTTGACAGATCCGCTTGCTTAGCGCTCAATCTAGCCAATATTAAACAGTCAAAATCCTCCAACTAAGAAAGTGGTTTTAAAAAAATGCAACCTAATAAATCCGAAAACAAAGTCGCTCTCAGGGACTCTATAGGCCCCGTTGAAGACCTTGAAAGTTATGTCAAAGCGGACTGGTGGAGAGATATTTTTAACGCCAATTATTTGCGTACCGACGGTGACGTAGTTGAAGATCCGGAAATCACTACGGATGAGATAGATGTTTTCGTTAGCTTACTAGATTTCCAGAAAGACTCCTGCATCCTCGATCTTTGTTGTGGACAAGGTCGTCATGTACTTGAACTGGCACGACGAGGCTATACTAATTTACATGGTGTGGACCGTTCACACTATCTTATTTCCCGAGCCAAACGTATTTCTAAACAACACGGTTATACGATCAGTTTTCGAGAAGGTGATGCACGCAAACTACGCTTCGCCAGTAGTAAATTTGATTTGATCTATTTGGCTGGGAACAGTTTTGGTTACTTTGAATCTATCGAAGAAGATATGGCTGTTCTAAAGGAGCTCAGACGGCTACTTAAACCGGGTGGGCAAGTGCTCCTTGATCTCACTGACGGTGACTATTTGCGAAAGTCTTTTGATGCCCGTAGTTGGGAGTGGATAGATAAAAATTACTTCGTGTGCCGCGAGCGCTCTTTGTCAAAAGATCAAAACCGACTCATTTCTCGTGAAGTTATTACGCATACTAGTAAGGGTGTAGTGGCGGATCAGTTTTATGCCGAGCGACTTTATAATCAGGAACAAATGCGCGAATTATTAGAAACTAACGGTTTCAACTTTCTGCAAGCTGTTCCGATGTCAACTGTCACCAAGCGTAATCAGGATCTTGGAATGATGGCACAACGCATTGTCATTACCGCTAAGTCCAATAAATTAGAACTGGAACAAGCCCTTCCGAGACAAAAAGTTCGGGAGGTTTGTGTTGTTCAGGGAGATCATCGACGAGCTGACGCTATTAAGCCGAATAACAAGTTTAATGACTCTGATATTCATACCATTAATGAACTGAAAGTGGCCTTATCCAAAATTAAAGGTTACAAGTTTACTTATGTTGATGATCACAATAGTTTAATTGACCTGTTTAAGAACCAGTCTAAACAGATCGATTTTGTTTTGAATTTATGTGATGAGGGATTCAACAATGAAGCGGCAAAAGAACTGCATATTCCCGCATTGCTAGAAATGTTGAATATCAGGTACTCTGGTGGCTCTCCGCAATGTCTCGCTTATTGCTATGACAAATCTTTGGTACGTGGTATGGCCAGTGAAATGGAAATACCCGTTCCAGCCGCTTTCAACGTCATGCCTGAAGAAATTACCTTTATATCAATGCCAATCGATTTTCCGGTAATAGTCAAACCGAACTTTGGTGATTCCAGCTTTGGAATAACAGTCGACAACGTTTGTTATAACGTGCAGCAACTCGAAGATGCTGTTTCTAGAGTCAGGGCCCTCACTGGCTATGATAAGCCGGTATTGGTTGAGCAATATTTGACGGGTAAAGATATAAGTATCGGTATTATTGGCAATCCACCGGACAGCTACACAATACTACCCATCATCGAAGAAGATTACTCACGCTTACCTGATGATCTACCCAAAATATGTGGTTATGAGGCTAAGTGGGATACTGAATCAATATACTTTAAGTTGGTATCATCTATTCCCGCTGAGTTACCACAGGCAACCATAGAGTTCCTCAGCGCTAGTTGCATCAAGCTATTTCAACGCACGGGTTGTCAGGACTATGCTCGTTTTGACTGGCGACTTGATCACAGAGGAACGCCTCGACTATTAGAAGTTAATCCAAACCCTGGCTGGTGCTGGGATGGCCATATGGCGCGAATGGCAGCACTAGCAGGAATGTCATATTCGGATATGTTGCAGGAAATTCTGAACGCATGTAGCGACAGAGTTTTAAATGACTCGCGAAGAAACGGTATATTACGAGTCAACAAGACGAGAGCAGCCTAATGCTTGGGTAGACGGAATATTTAGACTTTGACGCAACACTGCGGACGCTAAAACACGTAGTTGATTAACAAGATTAGTGTGCTAAATTTAGAACTTTTTTATTGCTCTAGCCAGCGCTACCTGCTGCCGGCTTGGTTGCGGTTGCCGGAGGACATAGAAAATCATCCGGTGCGTGTCAACCTTTGGAGCTCCGTTAATTTGGAAAGAAATCAGAAGGGGCGATGGGGCATTGGAATTATTCCCATGCCCCACCGACTTCTTAAGTGGTGAGATATATTACGTTTATGCCGCTGCTCTCTAATGCTTGATTAATGATAAATCAACTTAAATTCATCGGACACTTTTAAGAGCGCTTCGTAGCACTGACGATCAATTTGAGTATCAAGGTGTTCTGCCATCATTTCCAGCGCTCGTGGCACTGGAATCGGCCCTCGATAGGGACGATCAGCTGTAATCGCATCAAAGATATCGGCTGTCGTAATAATTCGGGTATCCATTGTGACTTCGTCACCTTGCAAGCCAAGTGGGTAGCCCTTGCCATCCATGCGCTCATGATGTGACTGCGCAACGTCTGCCAGTTCTTTAAATGCCCCAATCCTTGACAGAATTTCTCCAGTAAATTTTGGATGTAGTTTAATGGTTATAAATTCTTCGTCTGTTAATTTGTCTGGTTTATCAAGAATGCTATTACTAATTCCGAGCTTACCAACATCATGTAATAGGGCGGCGCGTTTCAACCAACGCCGGCGCTCTTCTGAGTAGCCTAGTTCTTTTGCTAACAGTTCAGTAATTAAGGCAACACGTTCACTGTGTCCGGCAGTGAAAGGGCTCTTGGAGTCTACGACTTGTCCGAAAGCGGCCGCTATTTCATCGATGTAATCTTCATCTAACGCTACCTGAAACTGCGCAGGTTCCAATTGAATTATTTGTTCTGCAATGTTTGTACTGGCGAGAGCAGCCCAGAACGTATCATCGGCAATCGTAAGAAAACTATCGACAAGCGAAGGGTCAAACCAGCTATCTCGGCGCTTTTTAACTTCTTTCAGACAGGCATATCTGTTTGTGCCTGTGAAAAAAACATCAACTACCTGAGACAATAGCGCAATTCTTGAATACATCGAAATGGCGTCACCTTCTAGTCCATATGGCTGACCGCCACCGTTCCAGTGCTCATCCAGTCCTCTGATGCCTTCTGCTACCGATTCATTAAAGCGAAGTTGCTTAGCAATATCGGCTCCTCTTTCGCAGCGAGTTTGCATTAACTCGTTACTCCACTTTGTGCCATTACGCATGACTGATAACGTCTGTTTGAATCGCTCAGCTAAGCCTTTTTGGACACCCGTATGTTGCAGGACAAAATTCAGCACTTGCTTCATGCTGCCATCCACTGTTTTGAAGTCATGTTTGAAATTAAGATCGTCGGTTGAATAGAGTTTGCAGATCCTCGCCGCGTTGCTGCTACATCCTAGATCTTTTAACAAAATCGTATAGTACAACTCCCATAATTGGTCGGCCTGTAATCCAATGGCTTGCTCTAGTTGCATGCCTATCCAGCAAGTACGAATACAGTGGCCTGGTGGTTGCCCTTCGGTCATATCCAATGCATGGCTTAGAGCGCTTATTAACTCTGACATTTTCATTGATTGATTGGACATGAGTAGTCTCGTTTATTGCGATATGGAATATGATTTTAATTAAGTATAGATGAAATAAAAAGCGCTGCCTGAATAGCAATTTTCCAATTTAGAAGTTGCAAATAGACGAGATGGTTCTAACTTAGTGGATTTAAGGGGAGGGTGAACCATTAGAAGCATTACCATGGCTCACTAACCCTTTAATTCGTATTAGCTAAGTGTTAGTTCGTTTGCTGGTCTCTTTAAACGATGAAAATTTTCTTCCGTAAACTCTATTGTTTGCCCAGTGTCCCAATCAAACAAAGAGCGTTTGATTTTTGAAAGGGGCCCCGTATAGACGTGGAGCGAGTAACAATCTTCATCTCCTTCTGCGACTACCGCATGAAGACCATCGGTGCCGATAGACGTCATCTGTCCAGTGTCGATAATATGAGTTGATTTATACGTGAGTCCGTTGGCGTCGTTTTTAAAAAAGTGGTTTTTCTCTCGACCTTTGAAAACTCCAATAAAAGCATTCATTTTATGTTCGTGCGGTGGGACAACGTTATAAGGATCAAATCGGCAGACCCACACTGAAACAGTATCGTCTTCGAATAACATTATTTCATCTGCATCTTCTTCGAGCGGGTTGTTGGCGACGAGGGCCTCTGGTGTTTCCAGTGTTTTTTGCATCAGCGTGCGTATTGTGTGGGTCGGTTTGTCAGAGACGGCAGCAGCCCTAGCCTCGGTGACGAATTGGTCAAATGAAAAAGTCATTTCATATCTCAGAGGAAACTAGTTGGATAAGCTAAGGAATATATAGGGAATCCAGACAATATTCACCTAACAATAATTAATAATAGATAGCTGCTGGCATATTAGAATCATTCTCATGATCCACCGACCCCTTAATTTTAATTTATCCTAACGGATTAATATCGCTAGCTCAGGTCAACGGCAGTAGCTATAACATGATTAAGTTTTTCAAGTCTTTCGCTGAGAGGTACGAATAACACATTCAGATTTCCTAACAGAATAAAGATCACAAATGATAGGGTATAATAAGCATATATTTTCTTAATATTGTGAGCCAATCAATACAAAACACTTAGATCGACCTATAGGTTTTGAATTTTTAACAAAACTATTGATAAAAAGCTTTTACCACCTGATTCTCTGTCTGAAACAAGATCGCTTGTAACAGTTAATTTATGTTTTTGAAAAGAGAATAGAACGAGTTCTAGATTAGATTTTAATAATTAATATTCAGAGATAGAGTTTTAATACTTTCTATTCTTAAAGGATAATAGTGATGAGAGATAAAAGAAATATAAGTAACGAGGTCAAGCGCGGTGACTTTCCCTTCCCGCTGACAAAGGGACCTGAAGAATCTAGATATACCATATGGCTGCGAAATCATTCTAACTACATGGTCACCAGAGGGCTCCTGGACTATTTCAGGATGGCCGGGGTACTGCTGCGGGGCATGCTCCTTAATTTTATGGCTATATTGTGGCTGCTACTCGCTGTTTCCTTATTAATCAGTCATCTCTATGGGCCACAGTTACGTTCCAAGGACGGTCTTACTGTCGGTATTTCGCCCTCCCAGCTCGAAGCGCTTACCCAAAAGTTGCGGCTAAAAGAACGTGAGGTTGATAAATGGATCGTGAGTTACTTGTCTGATGAGACGAGACTGGCCTTGGAAGACGGCGATATTTTTCTAAAAGATTTTGACGTTACTTTGTCGCAGGTTTTTCGTCAGGTCATTGACGGCGAATTGATTTATCAGCAAGAACGTTTTGATGGGGTGAATTTGAGTAGTGGCAAGACGGCGCTCATTCGTGCGCTCGTTAGTGCTCATGAAAATGAGGTCAAAAACATATGTTTGAAGGGTAATCCATCCCTTTGGGCGGGACTCATCGAAGCCCTTTCTCTGAGATCTAGTTCTTGCCTCCAGCGCCTTAATCGTTTTTTTCTCGAAGACGCCTACCCAGAAATCAATAAAGTCAACACATCTGACCTAAAAAGTCCAAATCAGAAAGCCTCTTTCGATAATTTTGAAGAAAACGAAACGTCTATACCTTGCAAAGAAGCTAACGACAAAAACAAATGCCTCAATGATATATGGAAAACCACTTTGCCTGGTTCTGGATTAGTCAATAGTATAGGTTGGGTGCCACCAATGCCGGTGCCATTTACCATGAGCCTTTGGGCTTTGCTAGTCACATTGTTTTGTTTTCTGATATCACCTATTTATGTTCTGTTCCGCGAGATCGCAGGTCATAAAAAAAATAGGGAGCATTCAATCAGTAATAGTTCGGTTAACCTTCGTGATAAGTTTGAGCGATTGTTTGGTATAGCTTTACTCGTTGTCCTTGCATTCGTTTTGTTTGAGGCGCTGCCCATCCTGGTAGATCAGTTTCATCAATTCATGGTGAGTCCAAGTTTAAACTGGAACGAAGTTTTTGCTTCGATGGTTGGCGTGTCAGTAGTCATTCTGGGTGGGGCTAGCAAGTTGATCTCCCTGCTTGGTGGCGCTACGAAGAAGTTGGTGACGCTACTTATTGGCTTACTTGGCATTCTCATGCCGCTCCTAGTCATACTTTATGTGACCGAATTCTTAGTCTACGCGGAGCCTAAAGAATGGCTTAATTACCTTAATTATTTGGTTCCCACCGTTTTCTTGGTTTTGATTAGCCTAGTTGCGTTCGTCGGGTTGCGAAATAAAAGCCTCCAGCGGTTTGAGTTCTTCTTACTGGCTGGGCTGGCAACTCTGGGAGTTATTGCAGTAATAGCCATAACATTCTTAATCGATAAAGCTTTGGTGGTTGATGAATGGACAGGAATGAACTTTTATTTTGTGCTTATATTGATGGTCGAAATCTACCTATTTTGCTGGTTGGTTGTCGATGTCAACTGGACCTCAATCCACAGCCTATACCGAGACCGACTGGCTTCGGCTTATCTTACGGGGGTTGATAGCAAAGGCGATGTTGCTATCGAACAAGACATTAATTTAACCGATATCGGGTGTTATCAGAATGGATCGACGGCACCCTATCATCTGATCAACGTTTGTCTCAACCTTCAGGGTAGCAATGACCCTGATATTCGGGACCGCGCTAGTGACTTTTTCATATTCAGCAAGAAGTTCATTGGTGGTAAACGTACCGGCTACTGTCGAACTGAGACGATGGAACAGGTTCATCCTAAGATGAGTCTCGCTACTGCAATGGCGATCTCGGCAGCCGCCGCCTCTCCCAACATGGGCCGTGGTACTAATCCTGCACTGGTAGCTTTGATGGTACTGCTCAATATCCGTTTAGGGTACTGGCTCCCAAATCCTGGGCTGTTAGAGGAAATTCGGCATGAAAACCCTATCGTTCGATGGTTCAAAAAGCTTGTAGGTCAATGGGAAAAGATAGAAAAGACTCCTGGTGGATTTAATTTTAACGATATTTTCCAGCAAGAGTTGATTGACATTGAAGGGCGTTGGAAAAATGTGTATCAGAGTGGTTCTGACTGTCGCAAGCTTCACTCGGACAATGACAAAACTATCACAACACCTACTGTGGAGCATGATCTCTTAGGTGTTGGGTTCTCTGGTGGTGGTATACGCTCTGCGACAATCAATCTGGGAATAACTCAGGCGTTACAAGAACGTGGTGTATTCGACCACATTGACTATATGTCAACGGTTTCAGGTGGTGGATACCTAGGTTCAAGTATCAGTACATTGATGCGATGTAAGGAAGAGCCTACTGATGAGGTGGTGGAGAAACTGGAGTCTCATACGGACTACAGTAAGACTTTAAATGAAAGTGAAGTTAAAGTGGATAAACGTCACGATACTTTTTGGGATCGTTTCCGCTGGAGAGTTCCGCCCAGAGCGTTGCTGCGTGAGATGTTGATGAAACTGAGTGAACGCCAAAAATGGGTCAACCTCTCAGATGGTGGTCACATTGAAAATCTGGCTGGAATCGAGCTATTACGTCGCCGCTGTAAGTTTATTATCATCGGTGATGGTGAGGCTGATCCAGAACTCAGGTTTAATGGTCTGGCGACACTCATTCGATACGCTCGCATTGATCTGGGTATTTCTATTAATATTGACCCAGAAGCGATTCGCGTCGACATGAGTGAAGATGCCGTATATAGAGGAAAGGATAATCTAAGTGAGGAACACTGTGCCTTCGGAACAATTACTTATCCTCCGAACGGGGAAAGTGGATCAAAGTCTGAAGAAGGTTATCTACTTTATCTAAAGTCGTCTTACTCTGGCGATGAGGATGAAATAATTAAGGAGTACCGTTACCGTAATCCGACTTTCCCACATCAGTCTACAGCCGATCAGTGTTTTGATGAAAATCAATTCGAATGCTATAGAGCGCTTGGTCAACATATTGCTGAGAAGGCCTGTGAGGAGTTGTCAATAGCTCATAGTATCGATCTGTCGTCGTTTAATAATTTTGCAGAAGCTATGAAGACTCGGGCGATTGTAACAATGGTTTCATTACAAGCCTCGCTCAACGAGGAAAGAGAAAAGAAAGAATTAAAGTGGGCAGATAGTTTTGGTCTTTTCACAGAACAGTCATTGAAGGATAGTAGTAAAAAGTGAAATTAAAGGTAAAAAACCCAAAGGAATGAAAACCTTGGTATCAATAGCATCAATGAGAGGCGTTGATACAATAAAATAATTCTTATATATAGGCACCATTGGCGCCTTAACTTTGGTTTATTCTAAGTAATCGAGCCTATGAGGCATATTGCATGACTTCTTTTTTAAACGATGTGAGACTAGGGCTTCGCAGAAAAATACAATCTTTACACTCTGTCTTAGTCAGTGATTTGATACGACCGACTGCACCATGACTGATGCAATCGATAGGGCAGAAAACCGCATCAGCTTTTTTAACCATCATGTTTAGAAGGTGAGTTGATTGCTGTATGCCACCATCGTGATAGAGAAATTGACCATTAATCGATTCGATTAATTGTTTAAAACGATCCTTATGACGTGAAAAACCGCCAACGTATAGAATACTTTTTCCGCACAGATCGGAGTTGAAAGGAATGACGCTCGGTTCGCTATCATTCGTCTTTATTTCTGTTTTTGTGTTATCAAGTTGGCTGACTTTAAGTGCTTTATATTTTTTCTCCTTGTGTTCTAACTTAATTTGTAATTGAACCATTTGTGAGTGTTGAGACCAGATGGTTTTTTCATAGTTTTTTAGAAGTTCAGTTGTTTTTCCGGTTGACAGATCATTGGTGCTGCTGTCTTTTACCAATAGTTTCTGTTTCAGATCGATGATTTGATCTTCAAGTGATTTAGTAATCTCTTGCTGATTTTCATAGCGTGCTTGATGTCTTAAAAGTGCTCGTGCGTGTTTTGATTGTTCAAGAATTAGCCGATCATTTTCTATGCTTAGTTTTTTTTGTTCGATTCGAAGTGCCTGACCCGAGATATGTGACAACATGTGTATCTCGCCGTACAGCTTGTCTTTAATTTCTGCGCTTACATATTGGCTCGTTAGTATTGCCCAGCAAAACCCTGCAATTTGACGTTCATCAGTTAAATCCGTTGACCGCCAAAAAGATTCAACTGCTTCGTCTGTTTTTTGTTGTCTCAACGCACTCACAATGGTTTGGTATGAACGATTTAAATGTTTATTGAGGCGCATTGATAATAGGTTTTTGTCTAGACAAGCATTCACACAAAATGCATGCAGTTCATAGTCAGTGTCACCTTGGATATCAGCAGTTATTGTTGGAAATCGTTTTCGCAGTTTACGTATATAGGGCACATCGATGCACATGCCTATTAATGTGCAAAGCTGATGGCTAGGTACCTGCCAGATGGGTCGCTTTTTTGAAACACTCACTTCGCTGACATTATTTAAAATACACATCACCATCACTCATTAGAATAAATTCAAAATGTGGAAGTATTAAGATCCGCCCGCGGAGTGGAGGCAAGTTGGGCGAATCTCAACACTTTTGGAACAACGAAAGATATGTAATCAAAATCATCAATGGCTTATTTACACTTAAAATAATTTATAAATATTAATATCTATAAAACATGTCGCTAAATTTGATTTACATATTGACTAAGAATCATTCGCATTAAATACATATTTGAGACAAGTGTCAATGAGAATTGTTCGCAACAGAGTGTTTTAAAAGGTTAATAATCTTTTTAGATATCGATGGTCATCAGGCAAGTCCAATAAAAAAAGGAAGGGCTTATAATTTAGACCTGCCAAACAATAGATTATCTTTGCGGGAAAATGTAGATTTGCCCGTTACAGTAAGAATAAAACGTTCCAAACCGTCAGCAGCTATAATACAACGCAGACTTAACAGTCACTTGTTATTAGTCAAGTAAATCCAACTTCTAAGATAATACTTGGTTAGATTTAATCAATGACTTTCGTTATGGTGTCTTTTGTTGGTGTATTAATGCTAGGCGTTCAGTCAAAAATGGGACTAAAATCTGTTACAGATTAGTTTTCGCTGATTGATAATGATGAATAGGTTTTTTTATTTTATGTACTGAGCGTAGTGTCACTCAGTCCTGCACTAATGCTGAATAGCATAAACTTCGCGTAAGGCTTGGACTAGGGCAGTATGATTTTAAATAGTCAATTTGTAACCGATCAAAAATGAACCTCTTTATTCTAATCACCTATAACCTTATTTTGAGCAACCACTTTGAACCATAACCCAACAGCAAAAGATCTATGGTTTTTGCCTTTAGGTGGGACGGGCGAAATAGGTATGAATGTCAATCTCTACGGGCATAACAATCAGTGGCTGATGATTGATTGCGGGGTTACTTTTGATGTACCGCTCGACAGAGAACAAGACGAAGCCACTGCAGTAACCAGACATAATATGGTGACTGCTGATATATCTTTTATAGCCAACCGGCGTGATAGGTTATGCGGTATTGTGTTAACTCATGCACATGAAGACCACCTTGGGGCGGTAGTGAGTCAATGGGAGCAATTACAGTGTCCAATATATACAACCGCTTTTACGGCAGAGGTATTGAGACGCAAAGCCTACCGAGCTGAAATCCCGTATGAACTGCCTATCCGAGTCGTTGAACCTGGCAGTATTATTGATATTGGTCCATTTACAATAGAATGGATACCGACAACACACTCTATCCCTGACGCGAATGCCATCCTTATTAGTACCCCTGTTGCGCGTGTATTACATACTGGTGATTGGAAAATTGATGCTAATCCAGTGGTAGGGATGAGTTTCAACAAGCAACTGTTTAAGCAATTAGCCAGTAAAAATATTACGGCCATGGTATGCGATTCAACTAATGCTAATCGGCCTGGCCATTCATTGTCTGAAAAAGACTGTGAACAAGGCTTAGGCACACTCATCAGCAAGGCAAAAGGCAGAGTCGTAGTGACTTGTTTCGCAAGCAACATAGGACGCTTAATTACCCTTGCAAAGATAGCGAAGGCCAGTAATAGATACATGTGCTTACTGGGTCCGGCACTTGAAAATATGCTGAGCATTGCCAGAAGAACAGGCTTTTGGCCAGATGAGCTAAAAATAACCCCGTTTAGACACGTTGGTTACCTACCAAAGCATGAAGTTCTTATAGTGGCAACCGGTAGTCAGGGTGAACCACGAGCAGGCCTTTACAAACTCGCATTGAATAACCACAGAGACTGTGATCTTGATGCCAAAGACATTGTAATTTTTAGCAGTATTGTGATTCCAGGAAACGAAAAATCTGTCAAACGATTAACTGACTTATTAAAAGAACGGGAAATAACTGTTGTTGAATCAGCTAGTTGCGAGTATACCATTCATGCTTCGGGCCATCCCAATGAGGGCGATTTGACCCAACTATTCAACTGGGTAAAACCAAAATGTATCGTCCCCGTCCATGGTGAACCCAAACACTTATTAGCGTGCTCACAGATTGGAAAAGCACAAGGCATCAAATACCAGCTGGTTGGCTTAAATGGTGATCTATATAGTCTTGCGCCAAGCTTTTCAATTCGACGGAAGTTAATTAGCGCCCCCAGAATAGCCATTTAATTAGGTCTATTCTAAACGACCGCTTATTCGGCCCATAACGTTGCAGGAATTTATATTAGTGTATTAAAGTATCGTCACAGTTATTTTAAAACAGACAGGTGAATGCCTACCGTGTAGTTGAAATTGCGTCCCCGAGGGTATATTTAGATAACAATAGTCGACTTTTCGCAATTATTTTAATGAGGTTTTTATGGCACCAAAAATTGAGCATATACAAAGTAACGCATCATCTAAACTCCTTTGCCAGTATTTGGAGAGAGACGGCGCTGTTATTGTGGAGGGTATTCTTAAGCCTGAACAATTAGCCAGCCTCAATTCCGAAATAGATCGGTCTGTTGCAAAAGTTAATCCGGGTCTGCGAAACCCGACAGAAGAAGAGATGATCGATTTCTATGGACTTTCAACCGTTCGTATTGATGGGTTACCGGCGAAATCAACAACATTTCTTGATGTAATGTTACTACCTCTACTGTGTGAAACAGCGGATTATTTCTTGTTGCCAAATTGTCGCGACTATCTCTTTAACACCGGCCAATTAATACAAATTGGCCCTGGGGAGAGATCTCAGGTACTCCATCGAGATGAGGACTCTTGGGTGGAAGTACCCTCCCCAAAACCACAGTTAGAAGTTGAAGCTATGTTTGCCCTTAGCGATTTTACCAATGCAAATGGAGCAACTCAGGTGGTGCCTGGAAGCCATAAATGGCGTAAGAACCGGAAAGCCAAACCGGAAGAAATCGCACGTGCCGAAATGAAAGCGGGTTCGGCCCTATTTTATTTAGGTTCTGCACTTCATGGCGGGGGTGCAAACCAAACGACTGATGAACGACGGCGGGGGATGTTCTTGGGTTATGTCCTAGGCTGGCTTCGTACTGAAGAAAATACTTTTTTGACAGTACCTTTTGATAAGGTTCGTTTGATGCCCGTGCGCATACAGGAACTGCTCGGCTACAAAGCCCATGGATCTATTGGTGTTGTAGACGTTGGAAGTCCTATGGCGCTTTTCAATTAACAAGGGAGGTACTTTTTTAGTGATATCAGAGTGCCCCAAACTGGCTGATAGCTAGCATTAGATTTGGTTGACCTAATTACCTCTAATTTGCAAAAAGTATTCTATAAGTATGATTTGAATAAGTAACGGCCGTATGCCGAAAGTCAATTTACGTTAAGTTAAGGCTCAAACAAATTAAACCAAGGATTCACGCCGAGAGTTTGTTAATTTTAATTATTGCAGTTAAAAATTCTAAAATCTTGCTGATACCTATATAATATCCAACCCTTATATGAGTCTCTATTTTAATTGACCGTATACAAAGGGTACCTTTCAATTGACTGGAATATACGGTTATCTTATGTCACTTCTTCTTGAAGAAAAGTACCAAACGAGTTGGCAAGAACGACAAACATATGCAGAAAATATGCAGCCAATTATTGGGCAGTTATTTAGAAACAAAGCCATCGAAATTTCGATTTATGGCAAACCACTTGTTAACGCTTCAGCAATCGACATTATAAAATCACATAAATCAGTGGCATTGCATGAAGAGAAAAAACTTCGCTTGCGTGAGAGCTACCCTTTTATAAAAGCTTTAAGCAAAATGAACCTTGCACCTGCAAGGGTTGATATTGGTAAATTAGCTTACCGTTACTTGTTTCTGGGTCAAGACAATGGTCTTTCTGTAGAACAGTTTTTAGAGCAAGAGTTAGTAACAATTGGCAAAGCCACTGATGTTGAACGTAAAAAAGACGTTGTTTTATATGGGTTTGGCCGAATAGGGCGCTTACTGGCACGATTACTAATTGAACGAGCTGGACCTCATTCATTATTGAATTTACGTGCGATTGTTATTCGACCAAGTAATGACGATGATTTAGAAAAACGCGCCAGCCTTTTAAGACGTGACTCAGTTCATGGTGCATTCAATGGCAGCATAACAATCGATAAAGAAAATAATGTGATTAAGGCCAATGGCGCCTTCATTAAGGTTATTTATGCGAAATCTCCTGCTGAAATAGACTATACCGCTTATGGAATAAAGAATGCTTTAGTGGTGGACAACACCGGTATTTGGAGTGATGAAGAAGGGCTTAGCCAACATTTACAATCAAAAGGTGTTGAAAAAGTGCTCTTGACCGCACCAGGAAAAGGCAATATTAAGAATATTGTTTATGGTGTTAATGAAGATATGATTTTAGCAGAAGACAAAATTATTTCAGCTGCAAGCTGTACCACTAATGCCATTACACCTATTTTAAAAGCATTAAATGATAGATTTGGAATACGCAATGGCCATATTGAAACGGTTCATTCTTATACTAATGATCAAAATCTAACTGACAATTATCACAAGGCACCTCGACGAGGCCGAAGTGCACCCTTGAACATGGTTATCAGTACAACGGGTGCTGCACAAGCAGTGGCTAAAGCATTACCTGAATTGGCTGGTCTATTAACGGGTAATGCAATACGAGTTCCGACACCGAATGTTTCGATTGCTATCATGAATTTAAATTTAAATAATGCTACCACTAAAGAAGAATTGAACGACTATATGCGTCAAATGTCGCTTAATTCGAAACTGCAACATCAAATCGATTACACCGCGTCAAACGAAATCGTGTCTACAGATTTAGTCGGCTCTCGCTATGCAGGTGTACTCGACTCGCAAGCAACGATAGTGGATGGCGACCGTGCAGTGATCTACGTTTGGTACGATAATGAATTTGGATATAGTTGCCAAGTTGTGCGAGTAATGCATGATATGGCAGGTATTCATATACCAACCTTGCCAGCGAGTTAAACTGTTATTACTCAATACTAGTTATTGATCTATATTGCCGTGAATAAACGAGATTATTATGTTTACTCGCGGCCTTAATGCGAAATGAAATTTCATTCAGTAAAAACAGGCAGCCAAATGACTTTAATTGTCTATTTTTTTTATTAATGAAGCTTTCAATCGATCCTAGCTCTCTCAAATAATAAGTAATCTGCCAATTAACTGATTACATATTGACTAACTCAGAGTTGAAGAAAGCCAAAGACCGTCTCTGAAAAGGCTTATTTAATTATGTTATTAATTAGTTTGAAGGCACTTGAAAGTAAGCTCTAGCCGTAAAAGCTACTAATTTTTAATATGCCCTAACTGTTCTGATAATTGTCTACCGGCCTCCATAACGATTGATATCCAAGATTCTCGACGTCTTTCAATCGGCGCCGACACTGACAAACCGGCAATTGCGACATTGGTATTGTCAAAAATGAGTACGCCAATACAGCCGACATCAATTTCTGCCTCTTCATTATCTAACGCATAGCCTCTCTCGACGGCAGTGAAACACTCAGCTTGAAGGCGCTGTACATTATTGATGGTGTTGCGAGTATAGGCGGGTAAGTTGGTGCGTTGAGCATAACCTTCGACTGCATCAACACCTGAATGACCCAGTATCAACTTCCCCACCGCGGTGACATGCAACGGTGCGCGACTACCGATCAATTGTTGAACATGCATCATTCGCTTTGGCGTTGCTTTTTGAATATAAACAACTTCATCTCCTTCTCTAATGGTCAGGTTTGCCGATTCATTTAACTGTAGGCATAAGGCTTCCAGCACGGGTGAAGCCAGGCTGACCAAGTCGACTTTACTATGGAGACGAGCGCCAAGTCGTAACAATTTTAAGCCGAGCTGATAGTTACCTGATTGACCTTTTTCGACAAGATGATTTTGAATCAACGCAGCAAGGATTCGAAAAGTAGTCGAGCTGTGAAGCCCAGTTTCTGCGCTGAGTATTTTAAGACTTACCGGCTCTGGGTAGCGTGCAATTGCGTCCAATAAATCAGTTGCCCTATCAATGGATTGGATGCGATAAGGGTTGTTTTTTTGAGTCATTAGAGTTGGCCTCTGACAAGATCTAAGTTATTATTTTCATATTGTAAAATATTACTCACTTTATTTCAATTTTTAAGCTTTTTCTCCACACTAGCTCTTTTATTTCAATGGATATGACTTTTATAGTTTATTTGTTGCCTATGAAAGAAACTTGGCCATCACTTACCCTAACTTTGACTCCTAAGTTATTTTAGAAGTCTATCAAACCTCACTTTAGTAGTACGTTTGATGTTAATCAATTCGAATTCTGGAGGCGTTTTAGGATGTTTCATATTATTGAAAAAGTTCCTTAATCAGAAAAATTAGGTAGAAAAAATCGCTTAGAACTAAAAATTGCTTGGTAATAAAAATTTCATAATATGAAACCGTTGCCATATTGCAATAAATTAATCATGCTCTAATCTAATGAATAAATAAAGCCGCAGACTTTGTAACTATCATCTTAAATTGGAACTAAATCATGTTTGATCTTAACCCCGTCTTTATACCAGGTCCTACCAACATACCTGACCGATTACGGAATGCGATGCATATTCAAACTCGGGACCACCGAGCTCCTGATTTTGTAAAGACGCTAGTGCCAGTTTTGAATGATTGCAAAAAAGTATTTAAAACTATTGATGGAGAAGTCATTATTTTTCCTGCCACGGGTACTGGCGGTTGGGAAGCAGCGATTACGAATATGCTTTCACCTGGTGACAAGGTTTTGATTGCTCGCTACGGTATGTTTTCTCACCGCTGGATTGATCTGTGCCAACGTCATGGTCTCGATGTTCAAATTATTGAATGTGCTTGGGGTAGCGGTGCACCGCAAGATTTGTTTGCAGCGGCACTAGCGCAAGACAATAATCACAAGATTAAAGCCGTATTGGTAACTCACAATGAAACAGCGACAGGGGTCTGTAGTGATATCGCCGGTGTCCGTCGGTCCATCAATGCAAGTTCACATCCAGCCTTATTTTTAGTTGATTGCGTTAGTTCTCTCGGATCAATGCCTTTCGAAATGGATGAATGGGAGGTTGATATTGCTGTTTCTGGTTCACAAAAAGGTTTTATGCTAACAACGGGTATGGCGATTCTTGGTGTCAGTCAAAAGGCCTTGTCGGTGATGAAGAACGCGAAGCTACCACGAACCTTTTTTGATTTTGGCGACATGATGAATGCCAATGCCAACAGTGGATTTCCCTACACGCCACCGTTACAACTCATTTATGGATTGCGTGAAAGCCTCAATATGATTTTTGAAGAAGGCTTAGACAATGTTTTTGCTCGTCACCACCGTTTAGCTGAGGGTGTTCGTCAAGCGGTCAGTGGATGGGGTTTAAAGCTATGTGCGCAATCACCTGACTTATATTCCGACACAGTGAGTGCTATTTACGTACCCGAGAGATTCGATAGTAATGAATTAACTGAGCATACCTTCAATACTTACAACGTTTCATTTGGCACTGGACTGGGTGAAATGAATACAAAAGCATTTCGCATTGGTCACCTCGGTGCACTCACTGATGTAATGGTACTTTCGGGGCTTGCCACCATCGAGATGGCTATGGTTGACCTCAATTACCCAATAAAACTAGGTAGTGGTGTGGTTGCTGCTCAGGAATATTTTAGATCAACCGCTCATATAAAGAGCAACTGAGATCAGTCAGGAGATATATTAATTGAAGCCAAAGATCATTCCTAATATTTTCAGTGTTTATATATAGTTGGTTCTGATCATTTTCCAAAGGCAAGATGTTGATATTATTTCGGAAATAATCTTTTTTAACATGCCCTAAAGCTAGCTTGAGTGAAATAACCACGAGTAAAATTTGCGTTCAGGTGAGTGGCTATTGAGGTCTATTAGTAAGGATCCTCCTGACTTTAATCATTAATCTTAATTAGAAAGTCCACTATCGAAATGCATCTCAGTAGTGGATTTTTGTGTTCCAACAATACTGCCTCTCGTCCTACTTGAGGCTTAAAATACTTAAGTTTTTATTGCTTCGCAGTGTCTATAGTGCGTAACTTAAAGTCGCTAAGCAGTCTTGCGCTTTTGGCCATTGTACAAACATTTATATTCTTAAAATTACAGTGACTTATGGTGGGTTTCCAAGTGCTTTTCAGACATCGTTTAAATTTTTTTTGGATCATTTTAGAGTAAAATAATTTGAACGAATAATTTCAGTTGCCGCTGTAACTGAATAATTAATTAGGATTCAACATTGTGGAAAAGGATGAATATTGGATGCGTCAGGCTTTGCAAGAAGCGGAACAAGGCGCTAAGTGTGATGAAGTACCAGTGGGTGCGGTATTAATTAGCCAGTCAGGTGAGCTTATTGCTAGTGGCCACAACCAGCCTATCTCGACTGTTGATCCAACAGCTCATGCTGAAATTGTCGTAATACGCACTGCGGCAAAACAGTTAAATAATTACCGTCTACCCGATACCACTTTATACGTTACCTTAGAGCCCTGTACCATGTGTGTCGGTGCCATAGTTCAAGCACGAATAGGACGAGTCGTGTATGCCACCACTGAACCCAAATCTGGGGCGATCGAAAGTGCCCAGCAGCTATTTAAAAACTCTCACTTTAATCACTTTCCAGAAATACTAGCGGGCGTGCTAGAAGCGGAATGTGCAAGCTGTTTAAGTGGGTTTTTCTCGAATAAAAGAAAAGCCAAGAAGGACCATAAACAAGGCCAATAGCTTGATTAAAGGCTGGGTGCTAATGGTGTGGTTTCGCCATCCTTTAAAATTTTGGGTAAACTACTTTCTTTGTTTAATTTGAGATCTAAACCCGTTAGATAGTCATAATACTTACGAATGTTGCCCACATATTTAACCGGCTCTGATCCACGTGCATAGCCATATTTGGTTTGTTTGTACCACTTTTTCCGGGCAAGCAATGGCAGTGACTTTTTAACGTCAATCCACCGATTAGGGTTACCGCCATTCTTCTCCGTAATCTTTCGAGCATCCTGAACGTGACCAAAGCCGACGTTATAAGAGGCTAGTGCAAACCAAGTACGATCAGGCTCGACTATTTTAGACGAAGTCCTCTTTAATACTCGAGCAAAATATCGGGCACCGCCTCGAATGCTTTGCGCGGGGTCAAGCCTGTTAGCTACCTTCATTTGTTTTGCCGTTGCTCGGGTGAGCATCATTAACCCTCTGACACCTGTTGGAGACCTTGCTCGCGGATTCCAAAGAGATTCCTGGTAGCCAATTGACGCAATTAAACGCCAATCAACTCCAACTGCTTCAGCTTCCCGGCGAAATAGTGCTTCATACTTGGGTAAACGTTCATCTATGTGTCCGGTAAAAGTTTGTATGTCAGAATAATTGAAGTCAGCCACGTGGCTATAGTGCCGATGGATAAGTTGCTCTAATGTACCGTCGCTGCCTATTTGCTCAAAGAATCTTTCAAGCTCCATGGCTAGGCTGGTGTCTAATGAACGATTATAGGCCCAGTGTAATTGTTGAGGCTCTCCTAGTTCAAAAGCGATACGTAATTCAGGGAAGAAACGTCGTTGCAGCGCAATTTGATGTGAGTCAGCCAGTAGGTAAGGTACTTCACCAGAATCCACCCGTTCGATCAATTCTTCACTGGCAGCATCATCCACTTCCTGCCAAACCAATTCAGGATATTGCTCTCGTACTTCTTGTAATAATTTAATTTGACTAGTGCCGCTGACAACATGCAATAACCCTTCAGTCAAATCTTCTATTTTTCTGGGTCGAGTCACGTGATCTTTGCGATAAATCACCTGATTGCTTGACTCGAAATAGGGAGGGCCATAAGCAACTGCAGAACTAAACTCAGACTCATTTTTGGTGAGACCTGCTGCAATGATATCACCAGAGCCAAAAAGTAGTTCTGGATACAAATCAGCAAACTGTGAAACCGTTATAAATTTTGCTTTGACACCAATGAATTCACTGAATAATGTTGATAGTTGATACTCAAATCCATTTGAACCATTGTTATCCTGATAATAGGTGGAGGCGCTGTTAAGGGTTAGGATTCGAAGTGTTCCACTTTGTTGAATTTTCTCTAGCGCCGTCTTCGAATCTCTTTCGATACTGGGTTGAACCACTAAAATTAAAACAATCAGGAAAATAGCCAATAAACCAAACGCTAGCTGGATATTATGTGCACGAGAAGATAGATCAGGCATAGTTAAGGTATATTAGGTTTGTTATTGCTGCCGAGTGAAAATCCATTCGTTCTCGTTAGACAGTGATGAATCATACCTATAGCTTTCACGATCAAAGTGTTTAATTTGATTAACGTCATTAATTTGGTTATCAATAATATATCGGGCCATTAAACCGCGTGCTTTTTTGGCGTAAAAACTAATGATCTTGAGCGTGCCCTTGTGATATTCCTTGAACAAAGGCGTTACGATACGACCCTTAAAGGACTTTAGTTTAACGGCTTTAAAATACTCGTTAGACGCCAGATTAACTAACGTATCGCCCTCAATTTCAGCCAATTCATCATTCAATCTATCAGTAATTCGGGTATCCCAAAATTGATACAAGTTAGTACCCGCCTCAGTGGCTAGGCGAGTACCCATCTCTAATCGATACGCTTGCATTAAATCGAGCGGGCGTAAAACACCATAGAGACCAGATAGCATACGCAAATGACCCTGAGCAAAATTTAAGTCTTCTGAATTCATTGTATTAGCATCTAATCCAATATAGACGTCACCTTTAAAAGCGAAGATAGCTTGTTTAGCATTATGCAGAGTAAAAGGTGTCTCCCAGCGTTGGTTACGATCAGCATTCAAATCTCCGATATTACTGCTAACGGTCATTAGTTTTGATAAGTCCTCACTGGATAAGTGCCTCAAATATTGGTTCAACTGGCTAGAATATTCTAATAGGGCAGGTTGGCTGAACTCTTTAGTAATAGCTGGCGTTTCAAAATCTAGCGTTTTAGCGGGTGAAATAACGGTGAGCATGTCGAACGACCCTCAAAAGAAAGCCATATTATCAAAGTTGGCACTGCTTTCCCCAAAAACATTTTTATTAGTGACATCTCTTATTTAAATAGAGCTATAAATGCATAAAAGATTGATAGAAAAAGCTGTATCCTGTAGTCTTCCGGCCGAATTCAGGCACTGCAATACAGCTCATTGTCAGTAAAACGCGATTAGTTTAAAGGTCATGTTATCCTAAATTCAAACAGCATAAAATCCGGAGAGTTGTCTGAGTGGCTTAAGGAGCACGCCTGGAAAGTGTGTGTACGGCAACGTACCGAGGGTTCGAATCCCTCACTCTCCGCCAAATGTAGGATTAAGGGCCTCCACTGGGGGCTTTTTTTATGAATGTAACCCGCATTCTAGAGTTGTTTATCGGCATTAAGCGCTGCCTTCCTTCAACGACTTTACCTCGTCGCTGACCAAGCAGTTGTTTTGTTTCCAGCGAGACACGGCTATGGCACGAGCGCAAAATAAATCCATCACTTGCTAGTTTGTATAATTGTCTTTTACTATTAATTTTGCGTATTCCAACTTTAGGGCTGTTGTGTAATTTTGAAGAGTTTTTCTGATTTTACTGGCAATTTCTTATCCTATTTTAATGGTAAATAGGCTATTAAACCATACAGGTTTAGTACACTATTTTATTTTATAAAGTAGTAGGATTCCTTCATTTTTAAATTAAGAGCGCCCTAATGGATACTGCAAAGCAATTTCTTGGTGTACTTTTTCCTATTATAGCCGTCTTTATAATCGGTATTATCATTCTAACCACCTCACGTATCTGCTTGTGCATCTGGAAAAAAGAGCGCGTTAAGAAGTCCAGCGGCTTTAAAACAATTTTGATATCTGGCTTACGTATGGATGTGGTGACGCTTTGCTATTTTCTGATACTACCCAGTTTCTTAACGTGCTTATTCACGGGATATGAAGCGATCAGTGGTGTTTGGCTAACGGCTCTGCGCATCTGGTTTGTAGTAGGGTTATGGTTTTTGGTATATATGGAGGTCACAACCCCGACCTTTATCAAAGAGTATGATGTTCGACCCAATCGGTTTTTTGTTGAATATCTTATCTATCCGAAAGAAGTCATCTCCATGCTGTGGACTGGCTATAAATTAGAATTATTCTTTTGCTTAATGGTTTCGTTGCTGACATTGTACTTTGGATGGATGTTTAGTAGCGCGATAGTATCCGATATTTCGGGCCCGGCATGGTATTTGCGCTTACCTTTAGGTTTAGTTGCGATGGTATTGTGTGTATTGGGTGGGCGTTCTACTTTGGGTCATCGCGGCATTAATCCTTCGATGATTGCTTTTACAAATGATAACTTGATGAATGAATTCGCCCTGAACTCTACTTATTCAGTATTTTATGCGTTTAAGTTGATTAGGACAGAAGAGGATGCATCACAGTACTATCCTAAAATGGAACATGACAAGATCGTTGATCTTATCCAGAAATCGACCCATGTTGATCAATCACAGTATACCAATCAAGAATTACCAACCTTAGTTCTCCGTCCGGCAAATTATCAAGGTAAGCCTAAAAATTTAGTTATATTGTTGCAAGAAAGCTTAGGTTCTCGCTTTGTTGGTGGGTTAGGTGGGCTACCATTAACGCCTAATTTAGATAAAATACTGAATGAAAGTTGGTACTTCACGCGCTTATATGCAACAGGAACACGCTCTATTAGTGGCATTGAAGCGGTAACCAGTGGTTTTTCACCAACACCTGCTAATGCAATTGTGAAATTGTCAAAAGGCCAGAAAGACTTCTATACCATTGCCCAAACGCTTCATAATAGTGGCTACCATACCCAATTTATTTATGGTGGAGAAAGCCATTTCGATAATATGAAAGGATACTGTCTAGGTAATGGTTTTGTCGATATTCAAGATCTTCCAACCTTTATCAAGCCAAAGTTTGTGGGCTCATGGGGCGCATGCGATGAAGATTTATATGATAAAGCGCATCAACAATTCACCGCCTTAAATAAAAGTGATAAGCCATTCTTTAGTTTTGTTTTTACCACGACCAATCATTCTCCGTTTGAGTATCCTAAAGGTAAGATTGAGCCTTATAACTCTCCCGCAGCGACTCGTGAAAATACAGTTAAATACTCAGATTTTGCGTTTGGTGAGTTTATCAAGCAAGCGAAAGCGTCGGATTATTGGGAAGATACTATCTTTGTGGTTATTGCTGACCATGATTCACGAGTGTGTGGGGATCAAGCGATTCCGGTTGATTACTTTAAAATTCCTGCGGTTATTTTTGGCGGTAGTGTTGAAGCGAAGAAAGATGATCGCGTGGCAAGTCAAATAGACTTACCACCAACATTATTATCTTTAGTCGGCGTTGATAATTTTGGTCCAATGATTGGTCATGACTTAACGCAAGATATTGAAACTTCGAAGCTACGTGCCATGATGCAATATCACAATACATTTGCCTGGATGAATAACGACAACCAAACAGTGGTATTCAAAGCAAATAAGCCGTTAGAAACCTTCCAATACGACATTCAAACTCACGATTTAAATATGGTTGAATTACCCCAAGGCATGATTGATATTGCAAATGCTAACGCATTGTGGGGAAGTCTTGCTTATAGTCAAGATTACTATCATTGGGGCAAAGTGAAGCAGGCTATGGAACAGCCTTAGACCTAAAGCATCGATGGTGATGTTTGTGATAAATATGAAAAAAATTGTTGAATAGAGCACAAAAGGTCGATATTTTGAGTAGTTTTATCTGCAAAGGTTGGCTTTCTTTGAGTCTGTAAAAATATCTGTGCAACTTCACCTTTAAAAATAATTATTTAATTGCTCCTCAAATTTAATCATAAAACGATTGAGTAGTGGTTTCCAATTATGAATTGGTAAAGCCCGTTATTTTGTCGCTTTTGAATATTGCTGTTGAACGATTCTATTGCATTGGTCGTATAAATTGTCTTCTTAATATTGGGAAGGTAATTGAATACAGTATTCAGGTTTTTCCAGTACTGTGCCAAGATTTACTGATCTGCGATTTTTTTCATCCCACCGAACAGAAAATCCCCCAAGAAACAATAATGCTGATTCTTCTGTCGAAGACTGATAGATTTGGTTTAAATCGGTCGCGAACACTTTGTAGTCTTTCCGAAGTACAAAATCCATCGAATTTCGAGCCATAGAAACAATACACAGCTGAATTTGAGTATTCGGGAATACAATATTGATGGCATCTGGGAAACTCTTCAGACCCTCAACACTGGCTATCAGTATGTCTTTCACGATAGGGTTGTGCAGCTCAGTGAGCACATTAAGTCAGAACTTCGCACCTTTTATCCATTTCGGGTTCGAAGGTCCATTTTGATCACGCGATGTTCTGATTAACCTAGTCTGGACACTTTTGCCAATTATGAGCTGGTCTTCACAACGCCTCTTACCTAGTTCTCGACTAACCAAACTTTCTCTGCACACATAAAACAGGGCCTTAACTCTGTGATAAAAATGCAGCTCATCTACTATTTCCAGCTGTATAGAATATTGGAGGCTATACCCAGTGATTTTGTGGCCTCCAATACGGAATAACCTTGGTCATCTAACAATGCAACAGTTTCTTCTTTAAATTCTTTCTAATAAGTTTTATAACTTTTTTTCACCCATCTAGAATACCTCAATAATTGACAGTTATTGTCTCTCATTAAAGTATCCGGTTTCATTTGGCCAAAACACTCTCGGTGGATCGGAAATAGGGGAGAGAATGACTATCGAAGTTACTAATGTTGAACGTCTCTATCTTATTGTTTGGTTTACATTAACTCCCTGTTTTCGTTAATCACTCTCTCAATATCCATCAGCGTGTTAGCAACTAATAAGGTATCTATATTGACATTAAGGGCGCGCTTTAAATCCGAAGTTGAAAACATACCGCTTATCTGCTGATCGTTACCTAAACCTTCAACTACCAAAAGGTGCTGTTCCTTCAGTTCCAAAAAGATTTGCACGATATCGTCGAGAGTCGACTTTTCTACGTCAGACCGCTTTACAGCCTTTAGTCGGGCCTTAGATAACATAATATCTTTAACTTGAACCTCAGATCGTGGAATGCCTGCTTCGTTAGCATAGGCCATGGGCTTCCTACCCATAAGATCCATCGAAGAAATCAATCCTGCAAAGTCGCCTTTGCTGTTGATAACCATAAGCGCCCGGATTCCCTTAGAACGCATTAACTCCAACGCGTCATTTACTACCATATTCGAACTAGCCGTAATTGAATTAGTTTTTGTGAAGTCAACCATTAAACTAACAGCAGGTGAGTTCAGGTCATATTTGTCAACCTTTTCGACAAATTTCAATAGACCGCATTTATCTGACAGATGATTTACTGCAATTTTACTGCGTATGTTTCCCATAACTTATTTCCTACTTTTCGATTTTAAAAAATATTCCAGTTTACTGGAATTAGTTTACAAATAAATCAGTATGGAAAGGGTGGGGCCCTAATACACGGAATTGACACATGGGTATTGCTGCTGACTTTTATTAGAGTGATTTTACCATTGCAAGACAGAGTTCTCGACAATAGCGATGCAGAAGTAAATAGATAATCATTGAGGTCTGCATTCAAGTTAAAGTTTTCTAGAACACTCGATTCAGATTGAGCGTAATTGATTTCAAAACTTAAATTTGGTGTGGTACTAATAGCTCCTAAGTGAAACTGGCCAATCAAAAGAAATCCAAGCAAAACAGGGGCAAAATAGACCCTCAAACTATTATGATTGCATTCTCTAATGTTACTCAATTCTGTGTTACTCATGTCAGATTGACACCAAGTTATACTGCTAGTTCCAATAGTTTCAAAGCCAATTGTCAATATAAAGCTCCCATGCTCTGGAGCGACTTTGTGTAGGTAGTTTAACCCTTATTTGAGGTGCTCAACCAGAATAGTTTTTAGGAATTCATGATTTGTTGCCAATGAATTTACACCCTATTAATATAACGGCCTTTCATCAGAGCATGAATCATTTGCAAGTGTCGGTCATCTCTAAACGATGAAGTATGTGTTGGTTTCCCAAGTTCAATAAAAGGCACCATCATTCAACAGGCTCATCAGCCTGCTCTAACCAATCAGCACCTAACTCTTGTTCAATATAATCGCGAATGAACTGTCTCACCTTTTGAGAGGGCGTCACATCTTCGCTTTCACATAATCGTTCAAAAATAGCCTTTTTTCGCGGATCGATGAGTAGGGTAAAGCGGGCGGTTCTTTTTTCCATTTCTATTCCTATGTTAATTTGATTAACATTGCACACATATTAAATAGTAATATAATAGGTGTTTATCTTTTCTGCAAGTCTACCAAGGATGCAAACGATGCCCCATCGTGCTTATCTGTTCTCGTTACGTATTGGCCATGCGTTGCGTGAGAGCTTTTTGCATGAGCCCTATTCTGTTCAGCGCTTATGGAAAGATGTCATGGCTGGACTCACGGTTGGCGTTATTGCCATCCCGCTGGCGATGGCTTTGGCTATTGCCAGCGGTGTCGCTCCGCAATACGGACTTTATACCGCTATTATTGCTGGTTTCATTATTCCATTGATCGGTGGATCGCGGTTTAGCATCTCTGGGCCAACGGCTGCATTTGTGGTGATATTGTTCCCTATCGCGCACCGGTTTGGATTGGGTGGATTGCTGGTAGCAGGGTTGATGGCGGGAGTGATTTTAATCGTCATGGCTTTACTCAAATTAGGCCGCCTCATTGAGTACATTCCCGAATCGGTGACGCTTGGGTTTACCTCGGGCATAGCTGTGGTAATCGCAACGCTTCAGGTAAAAGATGCCCTTGGCTTTAATCTCTCTAATGTCCCTGAACATTATTTGGGAAAGGTTTGGCAACTAATTCAATCAATACCAAATACACAATGGCCCAGTGCCCTAGTGGCTTTAGTTACTTTTGGTGTGATGGTACTATGGCCGCGTTTGAAAACAGTGGTGCCAGCTCACTTGCCAGCTTTACTGCTAGGTACATTGTTAGCCATGACACTAAACAGTATTGATGCCGGTATATCGATAGACACGATAGGATCGCGTTTCAGTTATATATTGGCTAATGGTTCGATTGGTCACGGGATACCTGCGATCCTGCCCGCTTTCGATTGGCCATGGAATCAACCTGGACCTAATGGTGTCGCTATCAACTGGAGTTGGCAAACCATTACAGACTTATTACCCGCCGCGTTTGCTATCGCCATGCTAGGTGCTATTGAATCATTGTTATGTGCTGTGGTTCTGGACGGTATGACAAACACACGCCACAGTGCCAATAGCGAACTGTTAGGCCAAGGTATTGGAAATGTCGTTGTGCCTTTTTTTGGGGGGATCACTGCAACAGCGGCCATCGCTCGTTCAGCTGCAAATTATAAAGCAGGTGCCCAATCCCCAGTGGCTGGCATGATTCACGCACTCGTTGTATTACTGGGTTTGGTGGCTCTCGGCGATGTGTTGTCGTATCTGCCCATGCCCGCCATGGCAGCTTTACTGGTAATGGTGGCATGGAATATGAGCGAAGCACCCAAGGCTATGCATCTGCTAAAAACTTCATCACACAATGAAATATGGGTGTTTGTTGCCTGCTTTTCACTCACCGTAGTGTTTGACATGGTGATTGCCATCACGGTAGGTATTGTCATGGCGGCATTACTTTTCATGAAAGAAATCGCTGAAATGACTAAAGTTACTGATATCACAGCTAACCAACGAGCCGTTCCGGAACCACTGGCGGAAGGTTGGCATGTGTTCAAAGTCAGTGGGCCGCTGTTTTTCGCCGCTGCCGACCGAGTATTTGGAGAGCTATCGACACTTTGCGATAACAAGACGGGGATAATTCTTTACCTTGACGGCGTCCCAGTCCTTGATGCGGGTGGCCTTAGCGCATTGAATAAGTTTATAACCAAATGTGAAAACACAGGCACAAAGATTTTCATAGCGGACTTACAACGTCAACCGCTCAAAACTCTGGCTCGCGCAAACATAAAGCCCATCCCAAATGTTTCATTCTTTTATTCAACGTTGAAAAAGGCTTTAGATAATGCGCCTCACCGATGCTAGAACAAGTAATGCGACAAACTCATGAAATTCAAAAACGGAGGTATATAAATGAAATTGTCTAGAGCACGTGAGCCTGCCATAGCCACACAACTTGTCGAAGCGGAATTAATGCGTAACCCCTCTAATAACGCAGAATGGTTTATCATGTTGCACAAACAAACCGGCAAAAGTTTCATGCTGACTAATGATGATAACTTACCGATCGTATCTAGTGACATAGAACAGCTTCTGTCCTTAGTAAAAAGCCTAGGTTTAAGGAATGCAATTGTTAACGTCTAAATTCGAGTCCCACACTTTAATCACTCACTGGATGAGCACTTGGAAAATTAGGATTTGCTCATATAAGAAAAGAGTTTTTCGGTTATTCGATGTCATTGATATTATTTTTTAAATGTTGTGCTTTTTCTCTGACAATTTCTCAACAGTACAAGATGGCTACAATTCTAATTCAGCTGTTTGGAGGTGCATTAAACTTGAATTCGAACACGGCCCAGAACGACTGCTTATTTGACCATGCTAATAGAATGGATGAACCAACTCTAATTATCAACCAAAGCAATAGTGACATTTTTTATCCAACTAATACCCTACTTAATCAGTATGGAAGATTGCAGTAGTGCTCACTCCTGAACGAAGAAGTTGAGTGAATAGGGTCGAGGTCAAATTAATGGCATCCCAGTTCGTCAAATCTTACTTGAAAGTCAATAAAACGGCTGATGCTTAAGCTATTTGTTAACAGGTTAATCAGCCAATCATGAGAACTGTATCCATTAAATTAATTGAACATCAAACCTTGTTGCCACTGCATCGTGCTCGATCAGGTTTTGTTAAGTTGAGGGACAGCCCAAGCTAACCAGATCAAAGGTCTGTTAGGTGAATTCGTTATTGTCTTGCCAAGCGCTTAGGCCAAATTAACTATGCCACTGCCAATAAGGGCGATAGAGTTTCAACGCATTTCAATACAGTGTGATTTTAAAATTTTAAGATTTTATTAATAGGGTCATAATTATGACCACTACGCAAAATTAGGTTGTCTAAGAAGTTTATCTGCAATATTCACATCACTTAAGCAAGCTTTGACAAAATAAAGCGTTCGTGACGTTGATTTAGATCTGGAGATCCTTGTTCAAACTGTAATCATCATCACTCTACTAGCTTTCGTTTGGTTCACGGGTAAGTGGAGTAATCCTTAAAGCTCTCGCCTAAAACCAGGTCTTCCTTCCTTTCTCAGGATTGGCCACTAGTGCTTCATAGGCTTGTTATTTTTGAGCCATCCAACTAGTTAATGTGCAAAGGTTGTTTAGTCGATCAGTTTAGTCTGTTACTAGTTGCTGTGTTTACAGTTATATTTTTTGATGAGTGTCCCTTTATTCGTGATTGGTCAGGCATTGGATTGATAGCATGCGGTGTTCTACTGCTGGCATTTAAACGATAAGACGAATCTTACCTATCCACTTTGAAAAAATGTTGTTATGTGAAAAGTTGAGCTAGAGTAGTAATGACTCTGCTGAGCTATGAATAACCAATCAAATTCATTCCATAAGGAAGTTCCTTTGTCAAACTCTGCCACACTGTCAATATTGTTAAAGCCTAGAATCTAATAACCCTGAACGGTTACTGTATTGATAAGGCAACTGTTATTGAAGGGCAGGGTCAGTTTTCACAGCAAAAAAACCTGTATAAAAAACACCTGAGAGTATTATTTTAGTCTGTCTAACGACAACACTAAAACCATATCAGTATTTACCCAAATGGGTGGTCCAAATATTATATTGAGTACCGACAGCCTCTTGCTAAGTATATTGCCGTCACTATCAATAATAGCCTTAAGAACCCTTTATCGAATAATTTGACATAAACGCCAGAAACAAAAAATGCTGGGACAAAATGAGAACGCTTTTCGTTAATGTCGACAACCGCTTCTATTTTTGGCTCGTTTATAATACTGTTGTCAGGAGGACATGCCTCACCTTCATTTTGGAGAGTGCACTTTTTAAAAACTAGATGAACGACATGATTTAGGTGCCTGAACTAACTTTAGGCTTAACCTTTTCAAGTTCATTAATGGATTGGAAAATATAAAGATGAATAATATTCCCCTAGTTGGCTATAGTGACCGACTGTCTGCCCGGCCCGGTGATGAAATTTCGTTTAAGATTTCGTCAAATGTTAAGAGTCCTATTTTGGTAAAACTGCTTCGATCGATTAGTGCTGACCCTAATCCTGATGGTCCAGGTATTATTGAACATGATGCCTCAGAGTATTTTCCCTCAGCCTCGATTGTTGCTAAGGAACAGCCTTTCTACCCGGGTTCTTATGGCTCAACAGTTGACCAATTGTCAGCTGAAGCAAAGACTATTACCACCCTTTCAGCCGTAGTTTATCCAACGCTTGCTGGTGAGCATGAGCAGACAATATTGGCATTAGGGAATGTAGAGATATGTATTGATGAAAGTGGTTGTGCTGCCATTAAGGTTGGTAATTTTCGAGCCTCAGTCAGCACTCCAATGAATTTCAAGCACTGGTATCGAGTCATTGCGAGTATTGGGGTCGATGGAACACTATCAATTTTTCAAGAACCACTTGGGTACCATTTTGCTGCCCCAGTGCAGTCTACTCTCGAAAATACGTCAGGCGGAATCTTTTCAGGCCATGTTTCAATTGCCGCAAGATTGACGGGTAAAATAGCATCTAATTACTTCAATGGGAAAATTGAATCGCCTCAAATTACGGTTGATGGTGAGGTTCTGGCTTCGTGGGATTTATCTGAAGAGATCTCAACTCAGAATGTGAAAGCCTTATTTGGTCCTGATATTGTCCTCAAAAACTTTCCAACGCGTGCCGTAACGAGCTCTGAGTGGGACGGATCAGAAATGTGCTGGCGTCACAAGCCGGCTCACTACGCTGCTATTCACTTTCATGAAGATGATATCTATGACTTTGAGTGGGAAACCAGCTTAATATTTAAAATCCCCCCTATAATGTTGTCGGGTATTTATGTCATGCGCATAGAATGTGATGGAAATCAGGATGCCATGCCATTTTATGTTTGTCCGCCTCTGGGTGAGCGCAATGCAAAGCTTTGCGTTCTCATTCCTACGTTCACTTACGCAGTCTATGGTAATCATGCGCGTCCAGATTACGTTTCCAGCTGGCAAAAACGGATAAAAGAGTGGGGCGCATATCCTTACAATCCGGCTGAATATCCTCATTACGGATTATCGACCTATAATTGTCACGTCGATGGATCAGGTATTTGCCACGCTTCCCACAGGCGGCCATTGCTTAATTTGCGGCCTGGTTATATTACCTTTGGTGATACGCCCTGTTCAGGGCTACGACACTTTCAAGCTGATAGTCATTTGATTAGTTGGCTACACGCTAAAAACATTGAATATGACGTTATAACTGATACCGAGCTACAGCATGACGGTTTAAGGGCTATAGAAGGTTATGAAGCGGTCATAACAGCCACGCATCCTGAATATCACACGGAACAAACACTGGATGCTCTGCGTGATTACCGCGACAACGGTGGGGCCCTGCATTATTTAGGTGGTAACGGATTTTATTGGCGCTTAGCGCGTCATGTTGAAAATGACAGCTTACTAGAAATTCGCCGTGCTGAAGGGGGGATTCGCGCTTGGGAAGCCGAACCGGGTGAGTACTACAATGCTTTCGATGGTACCTATGGTGGTTTATGGCGGCGCAATGGTCGCACGCCACAGGCACTTGTTGGCGTAGGCTTTACCGCTCAGGGTGAATTCTTTGGTTCATCCTATCAGCGCAAATGCTATGACCCAGAATTTGATTGGGTATTTGAGGGGATCGAAGGAGATGTCCTTGGTGATTTTGGTTTCAGTGGAAATGGCGCCGCTGGTTTTGAATTAGACCATCTCGACAAGAACTTAGGTTCATTGACAGAAACGACCCTATTAGCACAATCTGGCATTCAGAGAAGTGAATTTGTTTTAGTGCCGGAGGAGCAGCTTACCCATATGAGTACATTGCATGGAAGAGCCAATGAAGATGTACTGACCGCGGATATGATCTACTTTAAAGTGCCTGGTGGGGGAACGGTATTCTCTGTAGGTTCTATAACCTTTTGTGGTAGCTTGCCATGGAATAACTACGATAACAATATTTCAAGACTGTTGGAAAACGTACTGTCAAAAAGTATCAAAAGTTGAGTCAGTAAGTAAACGAATTGAATCGGCATTTCAGCTTTAAAAGCTTGGCACAGTCAACAGTAATGTTGCTGCGATTTACTAGTGTGATCAAGTGAGTTGACGTTTAAAGGCCAAAGTAAATCTTGAATAATCGAGATTAAAAATGAGTGTTTTGCCTAATTGATAAAATTAAAATAATATTAAAATGTGAAATTATTATTTATTTATGACTGCTTATTTTAGAAGTTATTTTCTAGGTTTCGATACCTTTGTAGCCGTTACACTTTTGTCTAAACAGCTTTACCAGAAAGCTATTTCATGATGATTTGACAGCCTTGAATAAATATTATTATCGAAAGAGTTCATCCAGTTTGACGTTAAACGCCAGCGTCGATAGTCGATCAATCGAACTAAATTTAATAACCTGTCCCTTTGATCATATGCATGCTACAGTAATATTGCATGGATTCCTGCACCAGATTAGATCACCTGTTATGTTTAATAGTTGATTTCATGAATTATCAATAAATTCTTGTCTTTGATAACAAAACATGGATAGTAATAAGTTCACTATAAAAATATAAGAGGAAACGAAGGATGAAATTACAGAAATGGCTAGGTGTCATTGTTGCCAGTACAGTATTGATGTCAAGCAACTCATGGGCCCAAAAATCAGGTGGTACCCTTATTCAGATTGTTCAACCTGAACCCCCTTCGCTGGCTCCTTATTTATCGACTTCTGGGCCGATTGGGTTGGTTGCTCCTAAAATTTATCAGGGACTTCTTGATTACGACTTAAACTTGAATCCTGTCCCCGAACTGGCTAAAAGTTTTGAAGTTAGTGAAGATGGATTAACGGTGACTTTTAAATTACAGGATGGTGTGACTTGGCATGACGGAAAGCCTTTTACTTCGGCTGACGTTGAATTCTCAATTATGCACGTTCTTAAGAAATTTCATCCGCGTGGCCCGAATTCTTTCAAAGAAGTGACTGAAATTGAGACCCCTGATGAGCATACTGCAATATTCAAGTTAGCAAAGCCTGCGCCCTACATGATGCGAGCTTTTTCTGCTTACGAGTCACCAATTGTGCCTAAGCATTTGCTCGAAGGTACAGACATTCGGTCAGCTAAGCTTGGCAATAATCCGGTTGGTACAGGACCATTTAAGTTCGTTGAGTGGAAAAAGGGCCAGTACATAAGACTTGATAAAAATGAAAACTATTGGAAAGAAGGTTTGCCCTTGTTGGACAGAGTCGTTGCCCGTGTCATACCTGATGCGTCAACTCGAACTGCGGCAATGGAAAGTGGTGAAGTACATTATGGTGCTTATGGCGCAATTCCAAATGTAGATGTTGTACGTTTACGTAAAATGGATAGCATTGGTACTACTACTGATGGCTATTCGATGATAAACCCAATGGCATTGCTAGAATTTTCTGTCAACAAGGCACCGTTTAATAAAGCGGCAATTAGGCAGGCAATATCACTCACTATCGATCGTCAGTTCTTGATTGATAACATATGGTTCGGTTATGGCAAGGCTGCAACTTCTGCTCTGTCATCTAACTTTGAACCTACTGGATTGTACAAAGCAACTATTAACTATCCCGCAAGACCCAATGTATCTGCAGCAATCAAACTACTTGAAGATGCGGGATATGTTGCTGATAGTAACGGTTTGAGAGCCAAAGCTGTTTTAGACTTAATTCCTTATGGTGAAGATTGGCGTCGTGCTGGTGAATATGTCAAGCAAGCATTGCTCGAAATCGGTATCTCACTGGAATTACGTTATGAAGATGTTCCAACTTGGATTAAGCGTGTATACGGTGATTATGACTTTGAAATGAACATGAATTACTTCTATCAACTGCCTGACCCAGTGATCGGTGTTCATCGTCATTATGGAACTGATCAAATTCGTAAAGGCACACCATTTGTTAATTCGAGCGGTTACAGTGACGCAGGTTTAGATGCGTTATTAGTTGCTGGCGCGACTTCGGCTAATAAGGAAGAAAGGATTCAGGTATATAACGCAATTCAGGATAAATTGGCAGTCGATATGCCGGTAGTCAATTTATTTGAAATGCAATTTATTACTGTGTATAGCGAGAAGCTAAAGGACCATGCGTTTTCTGCAATGGGCTCTTATTCGTCTTTTGATCGTGCATGGCTCGATCAGTAGTTAGGATTATAGATTTAGTCTTTTGAAAAAATAATAAAAAAGTTAAGCAATACGACCCCCTGCAATATAAATGCAGGGGGATTCTTACCAGACTAGTTTAACCTTGTTTGAGTTAGGTTAGCGTTTACACCAATTAGAGAATTTAATTTTGAATCAATTATATTTCGGGCAAGATTAGATCTTATGAGTCTTGCCGCGACCCGCGTTCGATATGTATTAAAACGACTAATTCAGTCTATACCCGTAGTGATCGCTATTTTAGTGATTAACTTCTTTCTGCTACACATGGCCGAAGGTGACGCTGCCGATGTGTTGGCGGGTGAAGCGGGTTCAGCGACGCCTGAATATATGGAACAACTTCGTGAAAAATTTGGACTGGATAAACCGTTACCGGTACAACTAGCAGTTTACTTGAAAAATGTACTGAGTTTTGATTTAGGCTACTCATTTCGACATGGTATGCCAGTCATAGATTTAGTCATGGATCGATTTGTCCCTACTTTGTTATTGATGGTATCAACCATTGTCATAGCCGTCGGGTTAGGTATCGTTTTAGGTTTGATAGCTGCCTCTGGACTCAATACCTGGCGTGATAACTTAATTTCTGTATTTGCATTAATTACCTATGCAACCCCACTTTTTTGGATTGGTTTGATGATGATTGTGTTGTTCTCACTTGAGCTTGGCTGGTTTCCAACTAGCGGTATGGAAAATGTCGCTGCATTTTATGAAGGCTGGGATCGAGTTAAAGACATAGCGCATCATCTTGTGATGCCAACCGTTACCCTTTCATTATTTTATCTAGCCTTGTACACAAGATTGATGCGTGCATCGATGCTCGAACAAGCCGGGATGGATTATGTCATTACAGCGCGTGCCAAGGGCTTAACTGAGAGGCGTATTGTATTCGTACATATACTGCGCAACGCTTTGTTGCCGGTGGTAACAATGGCGGGCGTACAAGTAGGTGCATTAATTGGAGGCTCGGTCATTGTCGAATCTGTTTTCGCATGGCCCGGTCTTGGCATGCTTGCATATGAGGCTTTGTTTGCCCGAGATTTAAATTTATTACTCGGGATATTCCTGCTGTGCGCCTTGCTGGTAGTGGCAATCAATTTAGTGGTAGACGTGATTTATTCTTTTCTCGACCCACGTATCGAGGTAGGTTAAATGGAATTTTGGCGATTATATCGACGCAATCGTTCGGCCGTGTTCGGAATGATTATTCTGTTGGTGGTGTTTTTGCTCGCAGGTTCCGCTGCATTATTTTTTCCTGATGACCCATTTTCACTTGCGGGTAAGCCAATGTCTGCTCCTGGGGAAAATGGTTTTTCACTGGGCAGTGATACGCTTGGCCGCGATGTCGCAGCCGGTATAGCCCATGGCGCCAGAACCTCTCTCATGATCGGCGGTTTGGCAACCGCAGTTGCTGTATTGCTTGGCGTAATGCTGGGTGGTCTTGCCGGCTATTTTGGTGGCTGGATTGACGATGTATTAATGCGTGTCACTGAAATATTTCAAACCATTCCTTCGTTTATTTTTGCGATATTAATCGTTGCGATCATAAAGCCATCGATCAACAGTATCATAATTGCTATTGCAGTTGTCTCCTGGCCAGCAGTAGCACGACTGGTGCGTGGAGAATTTATTTCTCTCCGAAATCGTGAGTTTGTGCAGGCCTGTCATATCGTTGGTATGGGTGATGTACGCATTATGTTGCGTGAAATACTACCTAATTGCCTATCACCTATTATTGTTGCAGGATCACTCATGGTCGCAACCGCTATACTGATTGAAAGTGGATTGTCGTTTCTCGGTTTGGGGGATCCAAACATTATCAGCTGGGGGTTCCAGATTGGTGCAGGGCGTACAGTTTTACGCTCCGCTTGGTGGGTTTGTACCTTTCCTGGCATTGCTATATTACTGACTGTACTAGCTATAAATCTCGTTGGCGAAGGTTTAAACGATGCATTAAACCCGCGTTTGCGAGATCATAAATGACTGCTATTAATCCCCCTTTACTCGACATTAGCCAATTGTTTGTTCGGTTACCCGCAGGTGCAGAACGTGATCATGCAGTTGAAGATGTTAGTTATACCCTTGCCAACAATGAAATTCTCTGTTTGGTAGGCGAGTCAGGATCGGGTAAATCGATTACAGCACGCGCCATTATGGGTTTACTACCCGCACCACATGTCCGAGTCGATCAAGGTAAAATTCTATTTAACGGGGAAGATTTAACTCAAGCGAATGCGGCGAGACTTCGCCAAGTGCGCGGTAGTGAAATCTCGATGATTTTTCAGGAACCAATGACGGCTTTAAATCCAGTTTTGACTATTGGCCAGCAAATCGACGAGGTTATTCGCTTTCATGCAAATTTAACTAAACAGGAGCGCAGAGAGCGTGCGCTAAAGCAGATAGCCGATGTCCACCTTCCAGATCCTGAACGTATTATCAAGGCCTATCCGCACGAGTTATCGGGTGGGCAACGTCAGCGTGCAATGATCGCAATGGCCTTGGCGATGGAACCACAAATACTCATAGCTGATGAACCTACAACTGCACTTGATGTAACAACTCAGGCTCAAATCCTGAAACTAATTAAAGAATTACAAACCAATCACGATACAGGTGTCTTGTTTATTACACACGATTTTGGCGTGGTTGCTGATATCGCTGATCGAGTTGCTGTCATGCAAAACGGACAAATTGTCGAGATTGACGTTACCGATAAAGTTTTGAACAATCCGCAACACCCCTACACGAAGTCATTGATTAAAGCGGTTCCGAGCTTGGTTCCTCGTCCCGCAAGGAAATTATCCGAGCAAAAGGAACTGGTAGTAAAGGATCTTACAAAAACCTATCGTTCTGGTGGCCGTTTTTTCGGTTTCGGCAAGAGCGAGCATGTAGTCCACGCGACTGATTCTGTTAACATTCAGCTGCATAAAGGTGAAACACTCGGCGTGGTTGGGGAGTCTGGTTCGGGTAAATCGACTTTGGCACGTTGTATAGTTCGTCTCATCGATGCTGAAGCGGGCCAGATACTCTATCAGGATGTTGATTTACGGCCCCTAAATCGAGCGGCGATGCGTCCTTACCGGTCTAAAATTCAAATGGTATTTCAGGATCCCTACGCTTCACTCAATCCGCGCAGTAAGGTGGGCAGGATAATCGCTGATGGACCCATTATTCTTGGTTCCAGCCCAGCTGATGCTGAAAAGCGAGCCCGCGAAATGCTTGAAATTGTCGGTCTTGACGTACGGGCTTACGATCGATATCCCCATGAGTTTTCTGGCGGCCAGCGTCAACGCATTGGTATCGCTCGCGCACTTGCGCTAGATCCAGAAATATTGGTAGCAGACGAGCCTGTGTCAGCGTTGGATGTTTCTATACAGGCGCAAATTTTGGAATTGCTAGCCGAAATTCGTGAAGAGTTGCAGCTTTCGATGATCTTCATTACCCATGATCTACGCGTTGCGGCCCAAGTCTGCGATCGTATTGCGGTTATGAAACTCGGCAAGGTAGTCGAAGAAGGTTTAACCGCAGACCTGTTTGAAAAAGCGCAGCACCCTTATACTCGTGAATTGTTGTCAGCAGTGCCTGGCAGAGATTGGCTGCCAAATAAAGGCGCTATTACCTAATATGTATCGATTAACATAGATTTTATAGCACTTACTAATGAGCTGTTTCAGCTAATTTAGGTCGAGTAGCCCAGAAGTTTATTTCTCGCTCAAGCGTTCTTGCAATTCGCAGCAGTTTGTGCTCAGTAAATGGGGCACCTATTAATTGCACGCTGGTGGGCAGGCCGTTGGCGTCAAAACCTATCGGCACTGTTACAGCGGGGAAGCCGAGATAATTAACAGGCCGAGTGTTACCTCCTGATCTTAGTACCATTGCAGCAGCTTGCGGATTAGCGCCCACATCGCTCTCTTCTATAGTGGGTAAAGCATAAGGCCAGACTGGTGTTATCACGGCGTCAACCTTCTTAAAAGTATCTTCCAAGATACGCCTCGCAAACGAGGCTCGATTCGTTAAGGCATTGTTATAGTCTGAAGCAGGAATAAACAAACCGACCAACAGGCGAGCTAGGGATTGGTCTCCAAAGTCATGATGATTTTCAAGAATTGTTCTTTGGTGAAGCGAGGCACCCTCTACAGCGGTGATAAGCATAGACATCGCGTTAGCTGTTTCTATTCCGCTCATCTCGACATCAACGCACTCAGCACCTAGACGCTCCAGAAGACTAAAGACTTCGCTAATATCGTCGCCAACTGGACTTTCTGTATCTTCAAAAAAATAGTTGGATGGCCATCCTATGCGAAGACCAGACACACCGTCCTCAAGTAAGTTGAGAAGATTTGGTAATTGGTAGGCTATAGAACTGGAATCCTTATCGTCCACTGCAGAAATGGCCTGTAACAAAATGGCACTATCACGAACTGTGCGGGTTAGTGGCCCAACTGTATCAAGGGTAGGGGACAGCGCTACGACACCACTTCGGCCCACTAGGCCATGCGTTGGTTTTACGCCAACAAGTCCACATGCTGCGGCAGGTAGACGAACCGATCCACCCGTGTCGGAGCCTAGAGAAGCTGGAACGATGCCGGCCGCTACAGCTGCAGCGGATCCAGACGAGGAGCCGCCACAAATATACTGCTGATTCCATGGATTGCTCGGCGTTCCAGCGTAGCTGTTATGCCCAGTGGTTCCGAGACCGAACTCCACTGATGTTAAGCGACCACAATCCACAGCTCCTTCATCATCCAGTCGGCTAAGAACAAATGCAGTCTGTTTGGCAATATTGCCAGCGAGCGTCTTTGAGCCACCTTCACATGGCCAGCTAGCACGCATATAAAGATCCTTGTGAGCAACGGGTATTCCGAACAGTGGAGCTGAGCAATCGTATTTATTTTTTAACATCGCATCACAAAGTTTTTCAGCTCTTGCTATAGCTTCGTCCCTAGCAATGTGGGCGACGGCATTTAGCTGTCGGCCAAGAGTATCGAGTTTTGATAAGGCCTCGATGGTCAACTCTAGAATCGAAGTAGGATTAGCTGCAATGCGTTTCTGCAAGGCCTCAATAGTGCCTAATGGTTCAGTCATATTGTCGTTCTTCGCGCAAGTTCGGATAAAAGATGCTGATAGTCGTTGTGATTACAAGGAGCAAGGGCGCCAGGATTCAAAAGTTTCGCTTCGATACAAAGTCGTTGCGCAGTAGCCGCAGCATTAGTAAGAGACTCTGGAGCTATTCCAACGTCATTTAATTTCGAAATGAAATTTGAGTTAATATTGTAATCGCTTTTATCAACCATGCTTTCTCCCTGTGTTTCGTTTAGTTACAAATTAGGCTAATGTGTTTATTAATAGTAAACAACTCTTTTCCAAAAATCTAATCGTATTAGGCCGCCTTTTAAAGAGGTATCAAACTCACTGTGTTCAGTCTGACGGATGATTGTTTTATTTTGTGGAATCTCAGTCATTGTGGTGTTGGTGATTTTAAGTTTATAGAGTGGGTTTATTGCTCGCATCCGTCAAACAGAAAAATGTGTTATTCAAACGCTAGCTTATTAATAAATTAATTTAAGTTGTCTTCGCTTTTATTTTAAAAAGTACATTTACATTAATGAATTATTCAAAGTAATTGTATTTTTTGAGTTGTTCATCCTCAAAAATTTTACTTAACGAAATTAAGTTAAATTTAATGTTCAGTATAGTCAATCATTAAATAATGATATGAACGATTGTAAATTGCTGCCACACAAATGATATCGGTTAAGTCTAAAAAAATAGTTACTCCGAAGGTCCGCTGTGTTGTGTCAATTAGATGAGGTCACCTGTTAAAGCAATTATTGACAAGAGATATGTTTATTTGTCGAATAATTGCCAGAATGGGCTAACAAATCTAAAAAGTCGCATCATGCGGAGTGTCCTCCTATTTTCCCCCCTAAAAATAATTTAAGGCCGTCGGTGAACTCGATCAATAAATTAGGGTACAGGTTAACGCCAGTAACCAGATCAACCCCTAATGGATCAATAACGCCCGAAGTGTACACGCCCATTCCGCCAAAAAAAGTTTTCACCATCTCAGGGTTATATTGAGGCTCGGTGAAAATACAAATGACTGATGCAAGGACTTGCGACGAACTTTGTGTTATCAAAAGGCAATTAAGACTATGGAGAGGTGAGTAATGATTATCGTAATTTGTATGAAGCCATTCGAATGTGAACTGAAATGAATGCTTTAGGACAGCACTGCAGGGTTATCGAATAACTAAGTTGATGCGACCTTTTGTAAAGAACTTACTCAAAAAACAACTTAGCACATCATGGCCAAATCAAATGAAGTCGTCTGAAATTTCATGTATCCAAACTAAACAAGACTTTGTCTATAAACAATTGTGAAGACTATCGACTTTTACTAAAGCGACATAGCTTCCTATGCAGCTAAACTGGAATTGTTTAATTATATTAAATGTTTTTATAATAGAAAAATGTGACTTCAGAGTTATAAAAGTTTGGCGAGCAATTTCATGTCTGCAAGATCACCGTCGTTATTAGTCTGAAGGCATTGGTCGATATGGTCGTGAATGAGCACACGCTTAGCATTGGTGATTGCATGCTCAACAGCTTGTAGTTGCTGTGCAATTTCAGTGCACTGACGTCCCGATTCGATCATCCCAATTACGCTTCGCAAATGACCATCTGCACGTTTCAGTCGCTTGATTAACGCTGGATGAGATTCGTGTGTATGTATTTCTTTCATATAGTTATTGCATCCCCCTGGGGGGGATAGTATAGTCCCGTTTTTAGACACTCACAATCATACTCAATGTACATATCACATCAACCATTTATTAGCCGAATCGCTGCACCGCTCCTGATGTTGGCTTTAACTATGCTCCTTTGGACCGATTCGGTATTGGCTCATGCGGTGACCCAGGGTGACAAGGGTTACATTCAGGAAATCACTGGAGTCAATATCATTCCTTTTATTTATCTGGGAGCCAAGCATATGGTCACTGGATACGATCATCTCCTGTTCCTGCTTGGCGTCATCTTCTTTCTGTACGGCATGAGACAGATTGCCGTCTACGTTAGCCTATTTGCTATCGGGCACTCCGTCACAATGCTGGTGGGCGTCTATTTCGATTTCGGCATTAACAGTTACATTATAGATGCGATCATCGGTTTTTCGGTGGTGTACAAGGCGCTAGATAATCTGGGCGCTTTTAAGCGCTGGTTTGGCTATCAGCCTAACACCCGTGCAGCAACCATGGTGTTCGGCTTGCTGCACGGATTTGGGCTTGCATCAAAGATTATCGAGTACGACATTTCAGCCGATGGGCTTGTTCCTAATCTATTGGCGTTCAATGTCGGAGTCGAGATCGGTCAGTTGCTAGCACTGGCGGGTATTCTTGTGGTGATGCGGTATTGGCGCGCTACTGTTGCGTTTGCACGGCAAGCCTATGCGGCTAACGTTGTGATGATGGCAGCAGGCTTTACGCTCATGGGATTTCAAATTGCCGGGTTCGTTATTACCGAACTCGCTCACGTCCATTAATTAACGGAAACTTATCAAATGCAGTCCAACTCAAAGTCAAATGTTTCGAGCGCCTCGGCTCATGTGCAAGGCGTCAACGCCACTGCCGGCGGATTGGTCAAGGCAACACTGGGAGCCGCCATTGCCGCTGGCGCAATCCTCACATTTGTGTGGTTGCCGGCAGAGTATGGCATTGATCCGACCGGTGTCGGAAATGTGCTCGGTCTAACCGAAATGGGAAATATCAAAGAGCAGCTTCTTGCTGAAGCTGACGCAGATGCTGCGGCCGCTCAGATGACACAAACCGGGGTACTTGACCTTACCGGATCGGAGATGAACCTGAAGCTGGATGCAATTCAATCACAGTTGACTGCAATTGCCGCATCTGTCGGTGCAACTTCGATAACAGCCGATAAGCCAGCAGCAGAACCAGCTGAAAAGGCAGTATCTGCTTCTCAACCCGAACCCGTTGCATCTGTTACTGCATGGCGTGATGAAGTTGACTATACCCTAGACCCTGGTGAAGGCATTGAGCTCAAACTTACTATGGACGAAGGCGCGACTGCCGAGTTTGAGTGGAGTGCGAACGGCTCGATTCTGAATCACGACACTCATGGTGATAGCACTTGGCAAAGTACCAGTTATGAGAAAGGTCGGTCTGTACCTGAGCAAACGGGTCAATTAGTTGCCGCGTTCACTGGTAATCATGGTTGGTTCTGGCGCAATCGAACCGATGATCCCGTCGAGCTCACTTTGCGCACCCGAGGGGAGTACAGCGAGATGGTTTTGCCGTAAACCTTGCAAAAAATTAATCTAACGTTTGCAATGCTGAAACTGAACTCAGCTACTCTATCGATTGCCTTGATAAAAAATGCAGCTCAAAAGGCAGTTAATAAAAATACAATGTGAGCAGTAGATACCGAGTCCGTTTAATTGACAGTAAAGAGTCCTTAGGAGGCTAATTTTGATGTTGTCGGGGACTTCCACTCATTTGCCGAAAGCAGCCACACGCGCTACATTATTTAAGCTTAGAATTTAATTATCCGACGGTCTGCTGTGTTGCGTCGACTGATTGAAATCGTCTGTTAAAATTGCTGTTCAAATAAGTGATTTTGTTTAGTTGGGAGTAATAAAAAAGCCACCTCAAGTAAGACGGTCTCATTTTTGGATTTTATTGTAAAACGTTGGTAACGATAGGCTGCCTCAGGGTTACTGGGTACAAAGATTGACGGCGTCTACGAGCAGAATCTAACCCAACTAGTCCTATTCCAAATAGAGCGATAACTGAAGGTTCCGGAAAGACTTCGGGTGAATTTTCTTCTCAGCCCAGATCACATGTCCCTGTCGGAAAATCTTCATTATAGCCTTCAAAGGTTTCGCCATTAATTATGTCCAAAATATAAATGACGTCATGTTCAATATGGAATAAAAAAAATAGTAGGTTAGAAGTTACTTTTAAACTAAGGAAATCTGTTAAGGCTTCAGTCATTTTTTATTATTAACTTTCAAACTGTAATTGAGCCAGCCTTGCGTACAAACCACCTTTTTTACGAAGTGCCGCTGCGTCACCGGTTTCTACAATTTCACCACTTTCCATGACCACGATTTTATCGGCTTTTTTAACGGTGGCTAATCGGTGGGCAATAATAAGGGTGGTTCTGCCTTGCATGGCGGCATTGAGACCTTCTTGGACCAGTATTTCGGATTCGGCATCTAATGCGCTGGTGGCTTCGTCTAATAATAAAATAGGTGCATCTTTTAATATGGCGCGTGCAATGGCAATGCGCTGTCTCTGGCCGCCCGATAAACGGGTGCCACGCTCACCTAGAAAGGTTTTGTAACCTTCTGGCAGTTGCGATAAAAATTGTTCTACTTGTGCTGTTTTGGCAGCGATAATAACGGCTTCATCTGTCGCGTCAGGCTGTCCGTAACGGATATTTTCTAATAGGTTGGCAGAAAAAATAACCGGGTCTTGAGGCACAACGGCTATTAATCGACGTAAATCATGCAGGCTAATGTCTCTAATGTTTTGGCCATTAATGGTTATACTGCCACTCTGTGCATCGTAGAACCTTAACAGTAATTGGAAAATGGTGGTTTTTCCCGCACCTGATGGCCCAACAAATGCGACAGTCTCACCAGCATTTATATGTAGGCTAATGTTCTTTAACGCCAGGTTAAGTGGACGTGATGGATAGTTGAAGTCGACAGTATTAAATTGGATATCAGCCAGGGACTCGCTGGCTAATGGCAATGGGTTACTTTCTTCCGTAACGGCTGTCTGCGTATGCAATAATTCGAGTAAACGTTCAGTGGCGCCAGCAGCTCGCATCATGTCGCCCCATACCTGTGCCATTGTGCTGATGCTACCAGCCACCATAGCGGCATAAAGGACAAATGATGCCAGCTCTCCACCGGTCATTACGCCTTCACTTACTTGGCGTGCTCCCAACCATAATACAAAAATAATTGTGCCCATTACGGCAATGATAATAACTGCAGTGAGGAGTGCCCTGACTTTTACTTGCCTGATAGCGGTTAGAAAGCTTAATTGTGCGCTATCAGCAAAGCGGTTAGTTTCACGTATTTCCTGCGTGTAAGATTGAACAGTGGGCATGGCATTTAAAATTTCACCTGCCATGGCAGAACTATCGGCAATTCGGTCTTGCGATTCACGTGAGAGTTTTTTGACTGAACGACCAATTAACATGATGGGGAAAATCAAACAAACCATCAAACCAATATTGACCGAAAATAAGTAAAAGCTTGTGACTGCAAGCATAATCATACCGCCCGCAAACTGAAACAAACTGCGTAAACCCATTGATGCCGAACCACCTACAACGGTTTGAATAAGCGTGGTATCACCCGTTAAACGCGACAATACTTCGCCCGTTTGTAATGTTTCAAAAAACTGCGGTGATTGCCTTAATACGCTAGCATAAACCGCACTGCGCAAATCTACCGTTACGCGTTCGCCTATCCATGAAACCATGTAGTAGCGTGAGGCAACCATAAGCGCCCAAAAAGACGCTATTCCAAAAAGCACGCCAAACTTGGTATCAATATTAATGGTAGGTGCTGTGCCGCCAGTTTTGCCAAAGCCCACATCAATTAGATCACGAAATGCCAGAGGAACAATCAGTAACGCGGCAGAGGCAAGTGTGAGCAATACAAAAGCAATAGCTACTTGCAGGCGATAAGGTTTTAAAAAAGGCCATAAATCTTTTAATGAAACGACGAGCTTAGGTCTCGAGCTGTCTATTTGAGTCGTCGTATTGGATTGCGCCATTGGCTAAAGTGCCTTTAGAGAAGATTAAGCATGTCAGATTTAGCGTGCCAACTCGTTTGTTGGCAAGCATAAAATCGACTGAAGATTACAAAAAGTTGGGCCGCTTTTTTTTATTTCAAGTCGTAATCAGTGTTCAATGGATTACTTAGAATAAATCCTTAAATCCGACTGACGAGTTGAGTAATAAACATTAAAAACTGGACATAGGTAATATCAAATATTTGGAGAATTTTTTTCTACAAGGTGATCTGAATAGATTCTAGCTACGTAAGCATACACGACACAATAAAAGGAAAACTTATGACTTATACAATCGAGACATCATTAGGAAAAGCGGAAACTAGCCTGGCATTATTGAAAGTGCTTGCAGAGAATAGCTTCGACTCAATTTTGGTCACTGACGCAACAATTGAGGGAAAAATCATCTATGCCAACAAAGCTTTTGAAACCCTTACCGGTCATGATCCGTCAGAAGTCATAGGACAAACGCCTCGAATTCTTCAGGGTGTGGGAACGGATAAAAAAGTGATTGACCGCCTCACTGACGCAATGAAGACGGGTAACGACTTTGAAGGAAGAGCTATTAATTATAAAAAAGATGGCACCCCATTTATCATGTACTGGCGAGTACTTCCGATCAAGGTTGGAGACACTATCGAAGCATGGGTTGCTATCCAAAGAGAAGGCGTGTCTATTTAATAGCAGATCGAGAAACCTCAATGTGTCAATCGCATTGAGGCTATTAGAGACTTTTAGTCAATCTATATAAAATTATTCAAGTGGCTCGAAGAATTCATTGTAAGTAGTTTAAAACTAAGATCTAGTTCTTAACTTCCAGCCACGTCAAGTGAAAAACGTTCGCGCAAAAATTTAGCAACACCGTCTTCATCATGATGTCCTATGACTGCTGTAGCTATGGACTTAATAGCATCGTTGGCATTGGCTGTCGCGTAAGACTCATCGGCAATTTCAAACATACTGAGATCATTGTCACTGTCTCCAAAGCAAATAACACGCTCGTATCCCAATAATTCTTTCATTGCCTCGATGGCTATACCTTTACTGGCACCACTGTGATGAATATCTATCCAATGCCATTGTGCACCCTCTATGGCGACGCCTGAATAAGCAACGAGCTGTGGTGTCTTTCCAATACTCTGCATCACAGCATCAATGGCAGTCTCAGCACCAATCGAATTAATGTGAGTGACATTAGCATCTAATGGCAGCTCTTTGAGTGCACGAGTTGTGACATTACTATCATTACAGAACCCCTCAACGAGCACTTGATCGGCTTCGGATTGTAACGCTGGGTAATACACGGTGCTTTGATGGTTTTTGTCTAGAGTGAAGACGAAGGGGGTTAATCCTTGGCGCAGGCAGTCCTGAACTACGTTTTCAAGCTCTGAAGCCGTCAACGTCATACTGTTTGAAAACTGCTGTTGATCTGGATACCAAATCATGACACCGTTCTTGTAAGCTTGCGGCAGGTCGAAGCGATGGCCGTCTAAAATACTCTTTGCGCCGTGAAGGGTGCGTCCTGTAGCGACGGTGTAAGCAATTCCACGATCAGACAGCAGCTTAAGTGTCTCGCTAGTGTATTCAGATATTAACGAGTCTCGATTGAGAAGCGTTCCATCGAGATCAAATATTATGAGGTCCATAGTCAACAGCCTTTAGGGAATTCTGATTGATCTAAATTAAGTCGCTGTAAGTCGCAAGTTTTGACGCCTTAGCCAACCGTAACAAAACCGTTTAGCGCTTTGTATTTTATTCATAACGGAATAATATTCACACTATATTTTTTAGAGCTTCTTCAAGCGTTTTGTACTTGAAATTATAACCTGCGTCTAAGACTTTTTGAGGCAAAATTCTTTTTCCTACTAACAGTAGTTCTTCACCCATTTGCCCCATTAACAGTTTTATCACTACCTTTGGCATTGGAAAAATAGTCGGGCGCTTTAATGCTAAACCTAGCGTTTTGGTAAATACCTGATTGATAACTGGATTGGGCGATGTGCCGTTAATAGGGCCTTTTAAATTATCATTTTTGATGCAATAAACAATGATGCCAACCAAATCATCTAAATGAATCCAAGACATCCATTGTTTACCGTGACCTATTTTTCCGCCAAGTCCCATCTTGAAAGGCGGTAACATTTTACTCAGTGCGCCACCATTCTTACCTAGAACAATACCGGTCCGCAGTAAGCAGGTGCGAATCCCAAGTGGCTCAGCTTTCAGGGCTGCTGCTTCCCACTTTTGGCATAATTCACTGGAGAAGCTTTCGTCATAACCTGAATTTTCATCAATAATATCATCCGTTCCATCGATACCGTAGTAGCCAATAGCTGAGCCACTAATTAATAATTTAGGTTTATTTTTTAACTTCTTGAGATAAGTAATCAGTGTTTCCGTAGTAACTATACGGCTACCATAAATTCGATTTTTCTGCTGCTTGCTCCAACGTTTATCAGCAATGGGTTCACCAGTCAGATTAATCACAACATCAAAAATATCATCATCTGTTAATTGCGCCAAACTCGATACAGCTTTAATTGGCAGTTTGATTGTTTCAGGGTGTCTACTCAGCACAACGATACTATGTTTTTCGTCTAATAATCGAGTACAAAGGGCAGAGCCAATAAAACCAGTACCACCTGTAATTAGTAAGTTCATTTTTTTCCTCGAGATTAATGCCCAGTATTGTTTATAAATCTAACCCATTAGCCTAAGGTTCTAATAGGGTAGGGGGCAAGAAGCTGTTATTTGGAAAACGCTCATATGCCTAATTACCATTGGCTTTTATTGCGCTTTATTTTCATTAAAGGCCAGCATCTTGAGTAATGGTTGAATTGCTTTTACTCGAGTGGGCTCATCGATAGTAATTTCGTTATTCATGCCCTCTAAAGCACTCGCTAAATTATTCAGGCTATTCATTGCCATCCAGGGACAATGCGCACAACTTTCACAAGTAGCACCTTCACCTGCAGTCGGTGCTTCGATGAGTTGTTTATCACCAGCTACCTGCCTCATCTTATGAAAAATTCCATTGTCTGTAGCAACAATAAATTGGCTGTTGGGTAATTCAGCGACGGCTTGAATTAAACGGGTGGTGGATCCAACCACATCGGCTTGCGCAATAACGTCCAAAGGTGATTCAGGATGAACAAGTACAGCCGCATTTGGATAATGTTTTCTCAGGTTCTCTAAGGTATCGGATTTAAACGCCTCATGTACAACACAGGCGCCATCCCATATCAACATGTCAGCACCTGTTTTTTGTTGTATGTATCGGCCCAAATGCTTGTCTGGCGCCCAGAGCACTTTCTGCCCTTTTTTCCGCAGGTGTTCAATTATCGCAACCGCATTGCCTGATGTAACTACCCAGTCGGCTCGCGCTTTGACTGCTGCGCTAGTATTAGCATAGACAACAACAGTCCGATCTGGATTTTGATCACAGAATTGACTGAACTTATCGGCAGGCGCGCTTATATCCAACGAGCACTCCGCCTCTAGTGTCGGCATAATGATAGTTTTTTCAGGGTTGAGTATTTTAGCGGTTTCACCCATAAAGCGTACACCTGAAACAACGAGTGTTGAAGCGGGATGGCTGGTTCCGAAACGGGCCATTTCAAGTGAATCGGCGACGGTGCCTCCTGTTTCTTCGGCCAGCTCTTGTATTTCTGCGTCCACATAATAATGTGCGACTAATACGGCATCTTTTTCTTTCAGCAACTGAATTATTCTTGCTCTGAGTTGCGTTCGCTCGGACTTTGAGTATGAAGGAGTCGCAACACTACCAGCACTAAGTATATTAGCCGCTGGAAGTGAGGATATATTCTGTGGGGTGTTCATATTTAATCTCCTAACCAGAATAATTCTGGCTAACTAAAATAATAACCTTTTTCAATGCATAAGTGGTGACGGTTGACCATAAATTAAATACTAAGTAGTCAGATCGAACGCCATAAAATTAAAAATAGAAACTATTGATGACTGTATATATCGACTCAGCTAACTAGCGATCTCTTGTAGAGAGGTATAATTTTTAATTAACAACACGTTCTGGTCTTTTCAATTTGCGATTATAAATAAATTTTATAAAGGAAAAATACCGTTTGGTATTGCTAAATCGTTAAAAGCTGGTGTTTCAGTCGCTAGTTTAAACGTGAATATCTAAAATAACTCGCTCACAGTTTTTTCCTGCAATTATATCGCTTTCCAATAGCGGTAAACATAGTCGCGTGAAGCATCTTCAATTGGTAGCTTGGTGAATCCTTGCTTATTAAAAAATGGGACTGCATCGGCCTGAGCCTTGACCAACAAACCATTCACACCAGTTTTAACTGCAGCTAATTCAGCTGCATCGACCAACTGAGAGGCAATGCCTTGGTGGTGGTAAACTGGATCAACATATAAACCGTGAAACAACAACGCGCGATTAGCATTGACGAGTCCAACTGCATCAGTTTCTTCCAACGCAGCCAAGCCGACTATACCAAAACCTTCTAATTCCGCGATTAGGAATTGCATATGCGTTAAGTCATCTTCTTGATAATAATAAAGTGGCAAGCTAATTCGTTTGACCCGTTCTGGTAACTGCCAAGTATATATTGCAGATTTTATAATTTCATTGATACGGTCAAGATCGATCAGGCTTAGTTTTCTTTGGTTTACACTGACTAGAAGCTTCGAATACATAACTTTGCTAAAAGTGGGGGTTGAAGGTTTTCTGTGTTGGTATGCTCGAATTCACTGAAAACCTGTTGAACGAAGTCGAGCTGTATAACACTAAAGAAAATCCTACTGTTTTTAAGTCTGAAGGTGATTTTAAGTTACTGCCCATTACATTTTTTTAGGCTTTTTGCTTTCTTTATTAAGCGTTGAGTCTGTATCTTACTATTAAAGCTCATCGCTGCTTGTTTTTTATTTTTACGTCAGATTCATCAGTATGGATTTAAAATTTTTAAACCAACGCACGGGGAGGCGTTAGCTAGATGCATAAAATAGTGCGTCAATGAATGTGAAAAACAATATACATTACAAAAGCGGACTGTAGTATAGAACGACTGTGATTCTGAAAAGTGATAAGTTTTTAATTAAGCACTATAAAAAGTTCAATGATTAGATTGTGGGTTCCGGATTGTTTTAAATAATACTACTGTAGAGTTATTAAATGTTGTGGCGTCGTTTGTTACTAATAAGCTTTATTGGAGTAAGTGTTGGTCAATGCCTTTATGCTGCGACAACAACGACTTCAATTATAGGTCAGTTAAATGAAATTGATGCCAATGTCTTATTGATGCGCCATTCGCTTGCGCCTGGTTTTGGTGATCCCGATGAATTTATTATTGACCAATGCGACACACAGCGAAATTTAGATGACGTAGGGCGAAGTCAGGCGACGTTGTTAGGTCTTCAAGTAAAGCAAATGGGACTGGTGTTCGATAAGGTTTATTCTAGTTACTGGTGTCGCTGTCTTGAAACCGCTGAGTTGTTAAATTTGGGTGCTGTAGAAGTTTTTGCAGGCCTTAATTCTTTCTTTCAGGCGCATGCTGATCGGAATAAAACCTTAAAGTTGTTGCATGAAAAGTTTGTGGGCCTTGACGAAAGGAACTTAACTTTAATGGTCACGCATCAAGTTGTTATCCAAGCCGTCACCGGTATTGGTGTAGCATCTGGAGCTTTAGTTGCTTACAATTCGAAGACAGGCCAATCAGTTCGAATCATCTTGGAATGAGCAGTCATGCTACTTTAATGAGTCTGGGCTAGATAGAGGAATATTGCCCTCGGCCACTATTGCAACGCCTTCGTCAGGTCTATGGTTAATATAACTGAGAGATTGCTCAAAAATTAAAGCAATCCCTCAATTTAATTTCGTTACTAAATTCCTAATAAATTTTTAGCTTCATTCAATGCAGTGACTGATGCTGAATGGTTACCAGACTTATGTAATTTTTCACCTTCAGTGCGTAACGCTTTGACTTTGTCCATATCAGTTGAACTTATGTATGAGTTACTGATTGCTGAATCTATCTGTTTCATATCCATCGGACAGCTGCCAGCAAAAACTTTACCTACATTTAAGGCTGCAAATAGTACGAGTGTGCTAATGATTATTTTTTTCATGATCTGATTCTCGAAGTAAAAAGTATAAATATAGACTGATAAACGAAATAGTTTAGCCAGTCAGTCTTAGACAATAGTTCTATTGAGTCATTAGCTTTATACGAAGCTAATTTAATATGAGTTCACAATTGAATTATAGTAATAGGCCGAAAGTCGGATGATTCAGTGCCAATAGATCACTAGAATTGCCCTTAATGGCCACAGAGCCAATGTTCGCCCAGAGAATAATGGCCGGATCAGATTTCGGGAATTGATATTGGTCTATAGGTATTTTATACTTTTAAGATGATAGTTTGATAACCCAGTATAGGGTTACCGCCTAATTAAAACGTTACTGCCAAAATGGGACCAGTCATTATGGCGAAGGGCGCAATCCAGTTCTGTTCTATATTTGTTGACCATAATGGATACTGACCTTAGCTAGCATGAGGATATTCATACTAGTTGAGTGATCCTGCTAATCATTTACTTTTATATTTCAGAGACACTTTAATGAGTATTAACGAATGAGTATTAAAAATGCCTTCTACGCCCAATCGGGTGGAGTTACTTCTGTCATCAATGCATCAGCTTGTGGCGTCATCGAAACTTGTCGTCAAAATAGTGATCGCATCGGCACCGTTTACGCCGGCCGCAACGGAATCATTGGCGCGCTAACAGAAGCATTAGTCGATACTTCGCTTGAATCAGACGCTGATATTGCCGCGCTAAAAAAAACACCCTCAGGTGCCTTTGGTTCCTGTCGTTTTAAAATGAAAAGTCTCGAACAAAATAAGCGTGAATACGAGCGACTCATTGCCGTTTTCAAAGCACATAACATTGGTTACTTCTTTTATAACGGCGGCGGCGATTCAGCTGATACTTGTTATAAAGTATCACAGTTATCTGAAAAAATGGGCTACCCAGTTCAAGCCATTCACATACCTAAAACAGTCGATAATGATTTACCAATTACCGATAACTGTCCTGGCTTTGGCTCTGTCGCAAAGTATATTGCAGTATCAGCACTGGAAGCCTCATTTGATGTCAATTCGATGGCTAAAACATCAACCAAAGTTTTTGTATTGGAAGTCATGGGTCGCAACGCAGGCTGGATAGCCGCCGCGGGTGGTTTGATCGAAGACTATAATGTCCCAGTTTTGTTGCTGCTTCCCGAAATTGATTTTGATCAAGATAAATTTCTTGCTGCCGTAAAAAATAAAGTAGAGACCCACGGCTATTGCACCGTTGTTGTATCAGAAGGTGCTCATTATTCAGACGGTAAATTCCTTGCGGAGCAGGGCACGCGCGACCCATTTGGACACGCTCAACTCGGTGGTGCAGCGCCAGTTGTTGCTAATATGATTAAAGAGGCTCATGGTTATAAGTTTCATTGGGCAGTCGCCGATTACCTTCAACGCGCGGCCCGCCATCTTGCCTCAGCCTGTGATGTTGAGCAGGCATATGCACTTGGAAAAGCGGGCGTTGAATTAGCACTTGAAGGTAAAAATGCAGTTATGCCAACGATTAAGCGACTGTCTGATAAACCGTATCTATGGGAAATAGGCAGTGCAGATTTAGCTGACGTCGCAAACGTAGAAAAGATGATGCCGCTTGATTTTATTTCAGCTGATGGATTCGGCATTACCGACAAGTGTCGGGATTATCTATATCCATTGATTCAGGGTGAAGCTTATCCAGACTATGATGATCGAGGTATGCCCAAGTATGTCGTTATGAAAAATATTTTGGTAGAGAAAAAGTTAGAAGATTTTGAGGTTTAGTAAAACAGATTACGAATTAAAATAGAAAAAAACTACTTGTTAGGTGTTTTTATCGATTTTATACCCACTAAACTTTGCACGAATTTTCAGAAATTTTAGTCAACAACTAAGAAGAAAATCAATTCTGGATTAGATTTTAGAAAACGATATCATTTGATAGCTTTTTAATGCGTTATTAAGCTTAAACTTATACCCCCATAAATTCTTTTTAAAAAATACGGAATCCTTCTAAGTTATATTAAAAATAAATAAGAGGGGAACTTAATGCCGAAAAAAATATCACCATCTTCCGCCATGCCAAGGATGAGAGGTATTGGGGTGCCCGTTAATGATTATTATGTCGAGAATTTTGTTGATATACCTGAGTTTCGGTACAATAAAGTTCCACTCGAGAAGGTGACTAAAAGTAAAGATGGTTTTTATTTACAACTCGATGACAAGGATCATAAAGAGTACTTTATTTGTAGGGAAAATGTTTCAGCGCCAACCTCTGGTGGAAACACCACTAATGCATTTTTGGGCTTAGTGGCACTTTATAGTGCGATGCAAATTGATGTCCAATTCAAAATTATTTTACCTGACGATCGTTCCTCTATTGCACAACAGGAAATTGATAATCATGTATTCAACGATGTAAATGTCGTTCAGGTTCACACACATATATGGGGACCACGCGAGTGTTACAATGGAAATGCCTATGGTCGAACTTACCTTTTGGTATCACCACATCCGCCTATCGATAGTTTAGATGTCGAAATTAAAACTAGATTTCGCCGTGCAGATAATATTCCGATTATTACACCAGGTTACCTGAATAGTTATTTAGGGCCACAAATAATAATACCCACGGGAATTGGCTTCGACAGCATCATGCCGCGAATCGGCAACAACGATATTATCGTTTGTTTGAACGATGATGAATTAATTGAGAAATTTGGAACACCGATTTTTCCTGATGAAATGTCGAAAGAAGTGTTACTTAATATTACACAGCGTTTTACTAAAAATCATAATCCCCATATGGAGCCGAGCATGACATTTGCGCTGGGATTCTCAAATGGTGGTTCGTTGACTTGCTACCAATATCAAAACGAAAAATACCTGATTCATCTGCCACTAGATGTTGAAGACTCGAGGAAAGTGGCTGAAGAATTTGATGATCCTCTTGTTGAGCCCGCATTAAATGGAAAGCATGCCGTTGGTCGTGGTGATGCTCGAATTACCGGTCACTTGTTTTATCCCTATTTTGTGGAAGTGATGAAAGATGGCCTTTCTGCAGCTATGGCTGCATCTGAACTTGGCGCTGCGCTCTCTGCGTTAATGCACCATTCAAAAAAATCAAACATCACTACCTTTGATCAAGATGCATTAAACAAACTAGTGGTCCGCTGTATAGACAAAGTTATCGAAAACAGATCCAGGGCAGACAACTTAAGCTAACCTATACAATGGACCGGATAGCGGCAAGGGGCCACTCAGGATTGTTACCCAAACATTCTCTGAGCATTATCAAAGCTTTATTTAACTTTGATAATGCCAGTTAATACTTGCTGCGTAACAGGATTACCAATCACATACTGGCCGTTTTAGTTAATCGGAAACGTCCAAAGTAAACTACTTGCAGCCCCATTGATTCTAAAATGTTAGTTGAAGGGGCAATAACCGCTATGACATGGACTTTTGAGTTAGCACATCAATTTAATCTGAAATGTGTTGAGCTAATCGCAACATATTGCAGGTGTAACCATATTCATTGTCATACCAAGAAACCAATTTAACAAAAGTGTCATCTAATGCAATGCCTGCGCCAGCATCAAAGATTGAAGATGCGCTGATGCCCCGAAAATCTGAAGAGACCACTTTGTCTTCGGTATATTGCAATGTACCCTTCATTGAACCTTCTGAGGCCTCTTTTATTGCCTTACAAATGTCTTTGTAAGATGCCGGCTTGGTTAGCTCACACGTTAAGTCGACCACAGAAACATCGACAGAGGGAATACGAAAAGCCATGCCCGTCAGCTTGCCATTAAGTTCTGGCAAAACTATACCTACGGCTTTTGCTGCACCGGTTGACGACGGGATGATGTTTTCAAATACGGAGCGCCCCCCTCGCCAGTCTTTATTTGATGGACTATCAACCGTCTTTTGTGATGCAGTGACTGCGTGGACTGTGGTCATCAAACCACGTTTAAGCCCCCAGTTATCGTTAATTATTTTAGCGATTGGAGCCAGGCAATTAGTGGTACACGATGCTGCGGATACTATATTTTGACCTGCGTATTCTTTATGGTTTACACCATAAACAAACATTGGCGTATTGTCACTTGGGGGAGCAGACTGGACTACTTTTTTAGCACCTGCAGTAATATGCCCAAGACAACTCGTTTCGGTAAGGAAAAAGCCAGTGCAATCGAGCACCACGTCAACCCCAATATCATCCCACTTTAATTCTTTAGGATTTCGTTCGGCAGATAGGCGTATACGTTTACCATCAATTACAAGATGATTACCGTCAACCGCTATGTCACCATCAAAACGACCGTGTGCAGTGTCATATTTCAACATATAAGCAAGATAATCGTTATCAAGCAGATCGTTAATGCCTACAACTTCTAAGCGAGGAAAGTCTTTTTTAATGGCACGAAAAACCATGCGTCCGATGCGTCCGAACCCATTAATGCCGACTTTAATTGTAGTTGTCATGTTTTTTCCTTAAGCAATTTATAAAATTCTGATATGTCTCAGTTATGCTGATTCGATAGAAGTAACGCTTAAATAATCAATTGGCCTCCATTAATCTCTATAATCTGGCCTGTGATATAGCCAGACAACTTTTCAGACGATAAAAATACGTATGCGGGCGAACAATCTTTGGGAACACCAAGGCGTTGAAGTGGAATAGATCGTCTAGTTAATTCCAATTTCTCTTCACTTGAATAACGTTTATGAAAGTCGGTTGCTATTGTTCCTGGTGAGACCGCGTTGGCCCTAATATTATCTGGTGCCAGTTCTCTGGCTAGCGCCTTTGTGTAAGTGCTGACAAAAGCTTTTGTAGCACTGTAAATTGATGAGCCAGCACTGCCACCCGTGGTGGCAGAAATAGAGACGGTATTAATGATTGAACCACTGGGCGATTTACGCAACCACGGAATCAAGGAACTTGTGATTTGAACGACTGAAGTTTGGTTAAGGTTAACCAGTTGTTGATATTGAGGGATGGTTATTTCATCGGCTGCAAACCGGCCTAACATAGTCCCTGCATTGTTAATCAAAACATCGATAACTGATGTCTCAGCTTTTACAAATTCGATAAACTCGTTGACTGATTTTGGATCTGTGAAATCAGCTTCAAACACAGAGTCGGCAATCCCAGCTAGGTTCTTTGCTGTATCTTGTCGACCGCTATGGGCTATTATTCTCGCACCACATTTGGCCATTAGAGTCGCTACCTCGAGGCCAATACCACGACCAGCTCCCGTTATTACAATTGTTTTACCGGACAAAAGGTCGGTATTAAACAAAAAATTTTCCATTCGTTTTACCATAATCAATGTTCTAAGAGCACCGTCAGTAAGCCTTAGTTCAACGGTATATAGAGCTTTAAGTTATCAATAAGTTGAAACATGATTTTAGTTTGATTAATTAAGCCGTTGAACGAGCTTAGACCGAGATACTTTAAGTGTGAGGTGGAAAGCCCTTTAAAACGAAGTACCTTGATCTATCTTAAAAATAAAGAGGCCGTCATTTCTTCCTCTATATTTTTACTTAATTTAAAAGACCTGGGTTACCCCAGGCCTTAATAGCCTGTTTACTTTAGAGAGCGTTAAAGGAAAACAGGCTCAGTTTTTCTATTCTGGATACAGACTACTGAGTCCAGCTCTTTATAAGCTCATCATATGAAACAGTGACGCCTGCTGGTTTTTCATTGGCAAGTTTTGCTTTTGGAGCTCCTGCTTGTGCCAACCAATAACTAGCATCCTTCTCTTCGTTCAGCTTGGGGCCAAGTTCGCCCTGAACACCTGCACGTTCAATACGAGAAAGCACTTTTTCCTGTGCTTCACATAGACTATCCAATGCACCTTGAGCTGTTTTAGCACCAGACATTGCATCACCAATGTTCTGCCACCACAATTGAGCCAGTTTTGGATAGTCAGGTACATTGGTACCCGTTGGTGACCACTGTACACGCGCTGGTGACCGATAGAACTCGACCAAACCACCAAGCTTATTAGCTCGTTTTGTGAAGTGCTCTGAATTGATGGTTGATTCACGAATAAATGTGAGGCCAACATCAGATTTCTTTAGATCGACTGTCTTTGAAGTCACGAACTGAGCATATAGCCAAGCCGCTTGAGCACGATCAACTGGGGTAGATTGCATGAGCGTCCATGAACCTGCATCCTGATAACCAATTTTGGTACCTTCTTTCCAGTAAGCGCCGTGTGGTGATGGCGCCATGCGCCACTTTGGCGTGCCGTCTTCGTTCATCACTGGCAGACCAGGTTTCACTGTCGCTGCAGTAAAGGCTGTGTACCAGAACATTTGCTGAGCAACATTACCTTGAGCAGGAACTGGACCTGCTTCACCAAATGTCATTCCAGCCGCTTCAGGCGGAGAATACTCTTTCAACCACTCAATCGCTTTTTCAACAGCATAAACGGCAGCCGGAGAATTAGTTGCTCCACCACGCGCTACACAAGAACCGGTAGGTTGTGACTTTTCATTGACGCGAATGCCCCACTCATCTACTGGAAGACCGTTTGGTTCGCCAATATCTCCCATGCCAGCCATAGACATCCAAGCGTCAGTGTAGCGCCAGCCAAGTGAGGGATCTTTCTTTCCATAGTCCATGTTGCCATAGACACTACCTTCTACGCCTAAACGAGTAAGGTCACGTCCAGTGAAAAATTCAGCGATATCTTCATAAGCTGACCAATTCACTGGAACACCGAGATCATAACCATATTTTGCTTTGAAATCGGCCTTATTCATATCGTCGTTGAACCAATCGTATCGGAACCAATAAAGATTAGCGAACTGCTGAGTAGGAAGCTGATAAAGCTTACCATCTGGCGCAGTCGTAAAGGATGTTCCGATAAAGTCTGCTAGATCAAGATCAGGGTTTGTAACGTCTTTACCTTCCCCTGCCATCCAATCAGTCAGATTACGAACTTGTTTATAACGCCAATGGGTTCCAATCAAATCAGAGTCATTGACATACGCATCGTAAATATTCTCGCCAGACTGCATCTGAGTTTGCAGTTTTTCAACAACGTCTCCCTCACCAATCAAATCATGAATGATTTCTATGCCTGTTATGGCCGTAAAAGCTGGCGCAAGAACCTTAGACTCATACTCATGAGTAGCAATTGTTTCAGAAACAACTTTGATTCTTAGGTTTGTATAGGGTTTAGCAGCGTCAATAAACCATTTCATTTCTGCTTTTTGCTGTTCAGCGCTTAAAACTGAAACGCCCGCTATTTCATCTGCTAGAAACTTGTCTGCGGCAGCCATATCAGCTTGTGCAGAGCTCATTCCTAACATCAGACCGACAATTGCCGTTGACTTTAGTCCATGTATTCGCATTTTAATCCTCCTTAAGGGTTAATGCGTAGTTGAAGAACGAGCCTGTAAGTGCGCGCTCATGTTTGCCATTACACTGTTTTAAAAACACCGATGGCGTAAAAAAATGAGATACCGAGTGCCCACCATAATCCAGCCGCACCAATGAACCCTAACCAGGCTAGATGAATAAAGGCAGTGCCGATCAGTGATATGAAAAGTCGATCACCCCTTGTGGTTTCAAATCGTAGAATACCGACGCGTGGATTACCTCCGGGTGAAAAATATTCCCATATACACATTGAAAGAATGCAACTAATAATGCCTATCCAGAAAATAGCGGTAGGACCCGTCCATGCCATCCAAGAGAGTTCCATTTGTTGTCGCTCCTATGAGTTATTTAAACGCGGCCAAGGGCAAAGCCCTTAGCGATATAATTACGGACGAAATAGATCACCAATACTCCAGGGATAATGGTGAGAACTCCTGCTGCTGCCAGTACACCCCAATCAACACCCGCTGCGCCAACTGTTCTAGTCATTATTGCGGCAATTGGTTTTGCATCAACCGTTGTCAATGTTCTTGCGATAAGTAATTCAACCCAAGAAAACATAAAGCAAAAGAATGCTGCCACACCGATACCGGAGGCAATCAATGGAATAAAGATTTTTACAAAAAACTTAGGGAAGGAATAACCATCTATATAAGCTGTTTCATCGATTTCTTTAGGGATGCCGGACATAAATCCTTCCAAAATCCAAACGGCTAATGGCACATTGAAAAGACAATGTGCAAGCGCAACCGCGATATGCGTATCAATAAGTCCAAAAGAGGAATAAAGCTGAAAGAATGGCAGTACGAAAACAGCCGCAGGCGCCATCCGATTAGATAACAGCCAAAAGAACATATGCTTGTCACCTAAAAACCGATACCTTGAAAATGCATAGGCAGCAGGCAGAGCGACTGAAATAGAAATGACCATATTTAAGGCCACATAAATCATCGAATTTATATAGCCGTTATACCAAGACGGATCGCTGAATATTACAGCGTAGTTACTCAATGTTGGACTTTCAGGAAAAAGAGTAAATGATGAAAGGATTTCTTGGTTGCTTTTAAAACTCATATTGATAAGCCAATAAATCGGCAGCATCAAAAAGAAAATATAGACTGAAGGCGTAATCCATTTTAGATTTAGCGTCTTTGGGATCGATTTTTCTTCTCGCATTGCACTATCGACTAACAGTGTTGTTGGACCCTTATCATTAAACATTATTCCACCTTCTCTTCTACAGGCTTATCGGTTCCCACATGACTCATTACGGTAAAGAAGACATAACAAATGAGCAGCACAATTAACTGATAAATTAAAGACATTGCTGCTGCTGGCCCTAAGTCAAATTGGCCTATAGCCTGCTTTACAAGATCGATCGATAGAAATGTTGTAGAGTTTCCTGGGCCACCTCCAGTAAGGACAAAAGGCTCGGTATAAATCATGAATGAATCCATAAACCGAAGTAGAAACGCAATGATTAGAACCCCTCGCATTTTAGGTAATTGGATAAATCGAAATATTGACCACTTGGAGGCACCGTCAATTCTGGCGGCTTGATAATAAGCTTCTGGAATAGACACAAGGCCAGCATAACAAAGCAATACTACGAGACTAGTCCAGTGCCATACATCCATGATGATGATGGTGACCCAAGCATCAAAAATATTATTGGTGTAGTTGTAGTCTATACCGAGTAGTGACAATGTATGTCCAAGAAGACCAATGTCTGCTCGGCCAAAAATTTGCCATATCGTGCCAACGACATTCCATGGAATAAGAAGTGGTAGCGCCATCATAATCAAACAAACTGGAACCCAAATACCCTTCTTAGGCATTGAAAGTGCAATCCAAATACCCAACGGAATTTCAATACTAAGAATGATGAACGAGAATAAAAGATTGCGCCCTAATGCGTTATGAAATCGATCTGATCTCAGTACGTCGGTAAACCATTCAGTACCCACCCAAAAGAATTTGTTGCCACCAAAAGTATCTTGAACTGAATAGTTCACAACAGTCATAATCGGAATGATTGCTGATAAAGCGACCAGTATAAAAACAGGAATGACAAGCAACCATGCTTTATTATTGTATGTTTTTTGCATAACCTATAGTCCTCTGCCGTTAACTATGGGACGAACTAAATGATCGTTTTGATAAATGTTGATACGTGAAGTTTCGAGCGTTACATTTGGATTTGAGGGAATGCTTTCTCCTTCGTTTAAGACGATATTTATCTCAAAACTATCAATTCTGGCATGAACAATTTTAAATCGACCAATATCGTCAACACCTGTAATTTGAACAGGAATTCCTGATTCAGTTTTATTCAGTGAGACAAATTCAGGCCGAATTCCAAGTTCAACCTTTCCCGTCAAATTAGCATAATCGCCTTTAAGATCTAAAGAATGAATTCCAATTTTAGCTTGATTACCTACAACATCGACGGGAATTATATTCATACCGGGGGATCCGATGAAATAGCCTACAAAAGTATGTTTTGGCTCATCATAAAGTTCTTCAGGAGTTCCTATTTGCACGACTTCTCCTTCATACATGACGACAACCTTATCGGCAAAGGTCATAGCCTCTGTTTGATCATGGGTGACATAAATCATGGTGTGATTAAACTGACGATGCAGGTCTTTTAATTTAGTTCGAAGCTGCCATTTCATATGTGGATCAATAACAGTTAACGGTTCATCAAACAGGATCGCATTGACATCGTAACGAACGAGTCCACGGCCGAGAGAGATCTTTTGCTTTTCATCGGCGGTTAGCCCTCGAGCCTTTCGATTAGCTTTGTCTCCTAAATCGAGAACATCAATCATTTCCTCAACGCGTTTAGATATTTCATCCTGTGGAACATTACGATTCTTTAATGGAAATTCTAGATTCTGACGCACGGTCATCGTGTCATAGATAACAGGAAACTGAAAAACTTGTGCAATATTACGGTACTCGGGCTGAAAATTTGTGACATCACGATCGTCAAATAAAATTTTCCCTTTCGACGGAACCAACAACCCAGATATAATATTTAACAGTGTGGTTTTGCCGCAGCCAGAGGGGCCTAAAAGGGCATAAGCGCCACCATCATCCCAGACATAATCAATTTCCTTCAAGGCAAAATCGCTATCTGTCATAGGATTATTCAAGTAAGAGTGCGCTAACTTATCGAGTGTTATTTGTGCCATTACGCAACTCCCACGCTGGGTGCTGAAACAAGCGTGTCGTGTTGATCAAATATAAAAAATTTAGAGGGGTCTATGTATATTGCTACATGATCTCCGATTCTCACTCTGTGAACGCCATGCGTTAACACAACTAATTTAAGATCGTCCTGCGATACATGAATAAAAGTTTCAGATCCAGAAATTTCAGTACTAGAAACGGGTGCTTCAATTTTAAGAGAGGCTGCCTCAGTCTTAATTAACATTAAGTGATGAGGACGAATGCCGATACTGTAAGAGCCATCAGGCAGGCTCTGCATATCTTTTGGGCAACTAACCTGGCCGTAAGAAAATGTTAAATTAATGCCTTGCTTTTGCATTTGGATTACATTCATCGGAGGGTCTGAAAAAGTCTGAGCTGTGTCTAAATTAGAGGGGTTATTATAAACATCAATAGTTTTACCAAACTGGGTAACACAGCCTTCACGTAACGTCACAGTGCTACCACCCAGTAGTAATGCTTCTTGAGGCTCAGTCGTTGCGTAAACAAATATTGCACCTGCCTCGGCAAAAATTCGTGGCAATTCTATTCGAAGCTCTTCTCGTAATTTATAATCTAAATTAGCCAGTGGTTCGTCTAACAGAACAAGTTCAGCGCCTTTCACTAAAGCTCTTGCAAGCGCCGTACGTTGCTGCTGTCCACCTGACAAATTAAGAACTCCTCTATCTAAGTAGGGCGTTAGCTTCATCAAATCGGCTGCTTCACGAACTTTAATATCAATGGACTTTTTATCAAAACCCGCCACGCGAAGTGGAGAAGCAATGTTTTCATAGACCGTAAAAGCGGGATAGTTTATAAATTGCTGATAAACCATTGCAATATTACGTTTTTGAACGGGTGTTTTAAGCACGCTTTGACCATTCATCAAAATATCACCAGAAGTTGGCGTATCGAGACCTGCCATTAACCTCATTAACGACGTCTTTCCAGATAAAGTTGCGCCAAGCAGGACATATAAAGAGCCTTTTTCAAGCTTTAGAGACACTTCATTTATGTGGATTGAACTACCCACTTGCTTGCTCACATTTTGCAGTTCTAACAATTCAGACTCCTTTGTTTTTCTGCACATTGATCAGATTGAGACTTTTGTTTCATCCAATCTTCAATGACTGATATTTCCATTTCACTCAGTCGAATACCCAGTTTAGATCTTCGCCAAACCACATCTTCTGCACATTCTGCCCATTCATGTTTCATCAAGTACTTAATTTCACGCTCAGACAGAGTACCACCAAAATCTTGCCCCATATCCTCAATGTTTGAAGCACCTTTCATTATGGTCCAAGCATTCGTTCCATAAGAACGAATAAGTCTTGTTGCCAGTGTCGAATTTAAAAATTTAAACTCATCCTCAAGCTTAACCACTAGTGAATTAAAGTCAGAGACATCAAAATCACCACCGGGAAGACTTGAAGAAGCTGTCCAAGCACTCAATCGTGTGCCTATTAACGCTTCAATTTTATTCATCATAAATTCTGACAATTTACGATAAGTAGTGATTTTTCCTCCAAAAATATTGATAACGGGCAAATCATCACCATCAACACGAAGAACATAATCACGAGTCGCTTCCTGTGCTTCAGTCGCACCGTCATCGTAAAGTGGACGAACACCTGAATAAGACCAAACAATATCATCTGGATTGATTGGTTTTTCAAAATACTCACTCACAGATGAACAAATGTAGGCAATTTCAGATTCTGTAATTTTCACATCACTAGGATCGCCCTGGTAATCCTGGTCTGTTGTTCCAATTAAGGTGAAATCTTGCTCGTAAGGTAAAGCAAAAACTATACGGCCATCTGCGTTTTGAAAAATATAGGCTTTATCATGATCATGAATTTTAGGCACTACTATGTGGCTGCCTTGAACAAGGCGAACATTATTTGAACTTTTGCTATCCAGCGCTTCACCTAATACCTTATCAACCCAAGGCCCTGAAGCGTTGACCAGTAAACGCGCCTTATGTATTGATATTTCACCAGTGCGACAGTTTTTGGTCGATATAGACCAATGTCCGTCTTCCCTTAGGGCCGACAAAACTTTAGTGTGGGTTTCAATAATAGCCCCATGTTCGCGTGCATCTTGTGCATTTAATACCACTAGGCGTGCGTCATTTACCCAGCAATCAGAGTACTCAAAACCTTTCGAATATAGGGCCTTGAGAGATTTTCCAACTGGATCAGTTCTTAGGTTTACCTGTTTGGTACCCGGTAATAATTCGCGCTTGCCCATGTGGTCATACAAGAAAAGTCCCAGTCTTAAAAGCCATGCGGGACGCATTGAACTATGATGAGGCAACACAAATCGCATTGGCCAGATAATGTGTGGGGCCATTTTTAAAAGTGTTTCTCGCTCGCCAAGGGCTTCACGCACCAGTTTAAATTCATAGTGCTCTAAGTAGCGAAAACCACCGTGAATAAGTTTAGAGGACCAAGAGGAGGTACCACTGGCTAAATCATTCATTTCGGCAAGGCGAACAGAATAACCTCGTCCCGCAGCATCACGTGCAATTCCGCAACCGTTAATACCGCCGCCAATGACAAAAATATCGTCTATTTCAGACAATGAAGCTACCTCTTAAAAATATTGTGACTTTAATTAATGAACTATTTTTTTATTAAAACAAGCTAATTGAAACTTATACGAATGTCAAACGAAAGTCGTCGTCAAATGCTTCAATTTTAATCTGACGCAATAACCTTGTTGAAGAAGGTTGTTTTTTAATAGGGCTCGATACTCAGACCAAGGTTTAACAGTTGGCCGCCTTAAAATAAACTAATTGTTGAAGCGTTTGGCATTGTTATATTTTCTAGACAAAAGTTACTAGAGAGTCATATTTGACAATTGTCGAAGGGTGCTATTTAAAAATTGATGATTAGTAGTTTGGTGTGGTCAAGGATATTGTTTAACAGAAGCTTTTTCCTCTTCAGTGATGCTTCAAAAAGTTTGTAGCTTTATTTTGGTTCGGTGGTTATTAGGTTTGAACTTCGATGAGTTGAGTCTCGGCCTTTATACAGACTTCACGAAATTCATCATCAACAATGATATCGGTAATAAACGTATCAACTTGAGAGATGTGGCCGATTCTGACAGGTGCCCTTCGTGCTAATTTGGTGGAATCGGCGAGTAATATAACGTGGCGGGCATTTTTAATAATAGCTTGTGCAACTTTTACTTCACGGAAGTCAAAGTCTAAAAGTGAGCCGTCAGAATCAATGGCGGAAGTGCCGATAATTGCGTAATCAACTTTAAAGTTTTCTATAAAATCAACCGCAGCTTCACCAACAATACCACCGTCTGAAGGCCTCACAACGCCGCCAGTAATAATTACTTCATTCTCCTTAAATAACCTTAATCTACTGGCAACATTAATATTGTTAGTAATGATCATTAGGCCCTTATGATCAATTAAGGCATCGCTAAATGCCTCTGTAGTGGTGCCTATATTAATAAAAAGTGATGTGTTATTAGGAATAATTTTGGATGCTGCTTTTCCTATCAGAACTTTCTGGGGCGCTGCAATCTGACGCCTAGCTTCATATTCTACATTGGCTCGGCCATCTATTAGTCTGGCACCACCGTGCACCCTAGTAATTTTATTAGCTTTGCTCAGTTCATTTAGATCTGTCCGAATAGTTTGTGGAGTGACACCAAACTCAACAACAAGTTCGTCAACCAGAACTTGTCCATTGAGTGTGAGCAAATCTAGAATGCTACTTTGTCTTTTTGTCATGAACATTACTTAAAACGCCTTTATAATTTTCCTTATCTTTTAAGAATGCGTATACCGCAAGTTAAAAAGGAATTATTTAAAATTTATAAATTATTGAAAAATATAGAGAAAGCCTGATTTTTCTTTAAGAAAAAAAGAATATCGTTATTTATATTACTTTCGTTTCTTCTAAAAGACTAATAAATAATGTTAATTAGCCAATACCGAAAGAAAGTCAAAGCTTTTTCATCACAAGGTGCATTCAAAAAAAGATAACTGTAGGGTGCTTTTCAAAAATTGATGTTTTTCAAAACCTAATTAAGTTACCCAAATGATAAAAAAATATGCGCCGTTGCTGATTTTCTTAATTCAATATCCTAAATTAAGGAGAGACTATTTTTAAGTGGACTTAATAATTTGATATTTTGGGCACAGTTTGAAATGATCTTATTAGGCTTTACAAGCTGGACGTAATTTAAACCAAGCTTGATAGAGTGTTTAGTTTCAAGCGCTAGCCGGAAGCGTTTAAATTCAATGTTATAAAGCCATGCGCTTTTGTTCGGGTAACCATCGGCTGATTTCTAGATGAGCAGAGCCAACACCAAGATTACGAACCCATTTTGCGCTCGAGTCCAACGAGGCCCAAGTCTTAATCGTACCCTTGTTGGTGGTAGCAGTCGTAGCCCCTGATTGGGTAACAACATCGACATGGATAGTCGCACCATCAGCAATGATGCACACTTTTTTAATAGCACCAGCTTCAAGTAGCGCGCGAATGGTTTTTTCATTCACTGCTGCCATCCAGAAGGAGGGCGTGTTGTTCAGGTATCGATATGCCCACATCGTCACAATGTTGACGTATTAAAACTTCAATTAAGTTAGCAATGCTTCGATGGTCTCTATTTGCGGCTTCCCGGATAGCTTCCTTGATACAGGGATCGACACGCAAATTTAGAGTGGTTGTTTTCTTAAGGCTCATAGGTAGCTATCGTACTGCAAAAGTAACGCGTTTGTAAAATAAATTCTTATTAATTTACTCCAAATTTGAAGGGTCTTAGGGTAAGGTTGTATAAAGTCAGTTCAAATAATAATACGTAATGTCCTCCATTCTTGACTCTTTAAAAGTCAGCACAGTTTTAGGGTATCTTAATGACGATTAATATTAGCCAAATTTCATTAGATCAAGTAGCGAAAAGAGGCCTGCCTGGCAAGGTTTTTAAAGATGATGACGTTTTTGAAATGGAATGCGATTTTTTATTTACGCAAGGTTGGGCTAGCATAGGATGTGGGCAACAACTTCAGAAGCCTGGAGACATTTTACCTATAAAAATTGCTGGACACTCTCTAATTGCGCTGAAAAATAAAGAGGGTGAGATTGGTGTTTTTCATAATGTCTGTCGTCACAAAGGTTCACCATTAGTAGATAAACCTTGTAATAAACGTACATTGGTTTGCCCTTATCACCGATGGAGTTTTAAGCTTGATGGTAGCTTACTGAGCGCGCCAAGATTTTATCGCAGTGACAATAAGCCGATCAGTAATGAAGATAAAGTGGGTAAAGGATTAATACCGGTGAGGTTTTCAATTTGGTGGGACATTATTTTCGTTAATATTTCTGCTGATGCCGAACCATTTGAGGAGTTTATCAAGCCACTGGATAAAATATTAAAAGACTATTCAAACGAACACATACATCAGATCAGCACAACAGATTATGACGGTGACGTGAATTGGAAGATCGCGGTAGACAACTTTCTTGATGGTTATCACGTGCCTTTTGTCCATTCTCAAGCCTGTACCTTAGAATCAGCTATTGACCAAGAAAACTTGTTTGTATCCGATAGTATTCTCGGCTTAAGGCTGGCTAATGGCGCCAGTAACAAGCCTGCTAAAACCACTAAAAAGCTAGCCCATTTCGATGGCCTTTTGCCCGAAAAGCAGGGTACCCAGCAATGGTTTTGTATTTTTCCAAACACCCTTTTCTTTGTCGATCCTTGCTGGGTCCAAACGATAGTGGTTAAGCCTCAAAAGGCTTGCTTTAGCACTGAGTCGTTATCCGTCTATGTTGTGAATGACCAAGCGGCAAGCGATGATTTTGTTGACGAGCGATCGATTCTGCAAGATGTGTTGAACGAAGTGAATCAGCAAGACATTGAATTACTTGATAGAATTCAAGTTACCCGTGCCTCAGAAGCAGCCAATAACGGTAATTTAAATGAAGCTTGGGATCAAGTAAATAAGGCTTTTCATTTGCAATGGTTAACCAAAATGAACAGTCATCAACCAACATAAAGTTAAAGGTTAAATAAATCACTCTAGGGAGCAATGCAACTGACAAACAGCCCCGTTATGTGACATTAATTAACACGAAGCATCACTTGAACTGGCCTAATTGGTTTTGGTCAAATGGCAAAAGTGGTGGTGCCATTGATACAAGCACTCGGTATAAAAATTACCTTAGAGTCGAAGGGTCCAAAGCCTCTATAAGAAAAACCGTTTAAGACGGTATAGTTTAAAAATTAAGCTATAGGTTGCATTACGGCAGCTAAAACCATATGACCTTTTGTCAAAGTGTGGTACACAAGCGGTTGCCGTATTTCAGTCACTGTTATGCAGAAACCAACAACACTATTAAACAACATCTCCACGCGCAGCAATCGTGTCACGCTCGGTATAACGATTACTATTATTGGGGGGCTTTGCTTTTCGATTCAAGACGCCGGCATTAAATGGCTAACCGTTGAGTTAGCTGTAATACAGGTTCTTTTTTTACGAAGCTTGTTTGGCATGGCCTTCCTTGGCGTGAGTACAATAGCGACGGGAGAGCGAATTTCAAGACGCGTCAAACGTCCAGGTTTATTACTGGTGCGCACCGTTATAAATATTTTGTCATGGATCTTTTTTTTCGGCGGGTTGAAATATTTGCCATTAGCGACGGCTGTTGCGTTATTTTTCTCCTTTCCTTTATTTCTAGCTATTACGTCTGTACCCATTTTAGGCGAGAAAGTAGGGCTAAGACGGAGTTTTGGAATCATCGTTGGTTTTATTGGAGTGTTATTCATTACTAACCCAACATCCGGCATTGAATGGCCAATGTTAATGATGCTGGCTGCCGCCTTTGGTTGGGCGCTTGTTGCCAATATCACTCGCATACTGGGAGAAACTGAGAACACCAGTACCATGCTTTTTTATACTTTATTCGGATTCGCAGTTGTTCTTGCTGTACCGCAGTTTTGGATATGGCAGCCGATTAATTTTCAAACTCTGGGGCTTATTGCGTCGATTACAATTTTTGGGGTCATTGCACAATTTTGCCTTACTAAGGCATATTCTATTGCGTCACCTTCGCTGATTGCACCCTTTGAATATACTGCTTTAATTTGGTCTGCAACCTTGGGTTTTTTAATATGGGGTGATGTCCCTGATATCTATGCAATGATAGGAGCAGCCCTTATTGTTGGTAGCGGGCTTTATATTATACACCGAGAAACGATTGTTAATCGCACAAATCGTGCTCTTTAATAACAAACACTTATAAAGTAATGGCGTGGCATTTTTTTGTTAGATCGACCTATCAACTGCTTTGAATGGTCACGATGGATGATCTGGCTGGCATTATTTAAAACGAGAGATTAAGCTATAACGATGATATACCTACTTACTTTTGCTCTAGTTATAATATTAATTTATGCCCCTCAGTTCTGGATTAACACAGTCCTGAAGCGCTATAACCGCGTGCCGGAAGACAACTTTCTTGGTACTGGCGGCGAACTGGCGCGACATCTGCTAGACCGTTATGAGTTGCAGGAAGTCAAGGTTGAAGTGACCGAGTTAGGTGATCATTATGATCCTATGGCGCGAGCAGTGCGTCTAACAAAAGACAAGTTTGAGGGCAAGACGTTGACCGCTATAACAGTTGCGGCGCATGAATGTGGGCATGCTTTTCAGCATGCTAGGGCAGAGCCACTGTTTCTAATGCGTACTCGTCTTGCTTCAAGTGCGTTATGGGCACAACGGGTTGGATCGTTGTTACTGTTCGCTGCACCATTCAGCGTTTTGATAACAAAACTTCCATCGGCAGCCTTACTGAATATCACAGGTGCAATTCTGGTGATGGGTTTTGCTTTGTTGATGCACTTGTTGACGCTGCCGGTGGAGATCGACGCTAGCTTTAAAAAGGCGTTGCCCTTACTTTCAACTGGCTATCTGTCGGAAAAACAAGTGCCGGCAGCTCGCTCTATACTGCGTGCTGCAGCTTGGACTTATGTCGCAGCATCGCTCTCATCGCTTCTTAACTTTTGGCGCTGGATTGCGTTTTTGAGACGTTGATGCAAGAAATTTTGGCGAATAGGCTGGCTAATTATTCCAGTAAAAAACTAACGTTTTTCTAATATTACAGTACTAAAATCACAGCTTGACATAAGCGGGTTATTTTATTTTTTATAGGCATAATTTGCCTTTTTCAGCACCCAGAGTTAATCCAATTGAGCGTGCCATATGCCAAGCTAATGCGAGATTACTAGAAATTGCTACTTTGCCCGTTTGCTTTTCAATTTCAGCAATGACGTGAGCACATTTCATATTGGTACAAGAAACAAAAACAGCTTCAACTTGTGGGTTGTCATTTACTAGGTTAATTGCATCTCGTTGGATAGACTCGGGTGAAATTCTGCCAACGAAACGATCTTCTACTTCGTCGTAGCTGGCGGATGCGCTTACATTGACTCCGGCTTGAACAAAGTGATCAATCATCCCAGCACAAACTTTCTCACTATAGGGTCCAAGATACGCAATATTATTGGCCCCAACTGCATCAAAAGCAGCTAATGCAGACCACAGTGGATTAGACACGGATTTGGTCGGGCGCTCTGCGGCTATTAATTG
>Ga0075118_10000080_pt1 | contig 96798 bp, 92 predicted proteins | sample AntAceMetag02UKE_FD_69794 | JGI IMG/M metagenome (GOLD analysis project Ga0075118, IMG submission 69794) | Saline lake microbial communities from Ace Lake, Antarctica - Antarctic Ace Lake Metagenome 02UKE | ecosystem: Environmental > Aquatic > Non-marine Saline and Alkaline > Saline | place...
TTAACTATCCGCGTATCCAGATCAGATTGGATTCCATTAAGCCGAGTGCTGTCGTTAGTGATTCTAGTATCTACACCCGCAGAAATAGTACCCACAGAGTTCAGACGAATACTGTCATTAGTTATTCGTGAACTTAAAATCACAAGCTCTCCTATTTGATTATAAGCCGATAAGTCAACTTTCTTGCTGTTGTTTGGCTCAATGATTATTAGTGAATCATTCGTAATTAAAAGGCCCTGTATTAATTCATTGGTTGAATCATTATCATTGTTTGTGCCAGTTGAAGTAGATGGTAAAATTACAAAGCCTCCTTGAGCCAAGAAAATGGTATCATTTGAAATAGTAAGAGATTGAATCTCATTTGTGGAATCGTTATCGTTATTGAGTCCGCTACTTGCTGGTAAAATAGCAAACCCACCTTTACTTAAATAAACAGTATCGTTAGAAATGGTTACCGTTTGAATCTCGTTGGTAGAGTCATTGTCATTGTTAATTCCACTGCTTGAAGCCGGAAGGATTGCAAACCCACCTTTACTTAAAAAAATAGTATCGTTAGAAATAGAAACTGTTTGAATTTCGTTAGTAGAATCATTATCATTAATGGTTCCACTGCTTCCAGAAGGAAGTACAATAAACCCTCCCTTACTCAGATAAACAGTGTCATTTGAGAGAGATACGGTTTGAATTTCATTGGTACTGTCCGCATCATTGTCTGATCCGCTACCTGATCCATTTCCCGAGCTTAATGCATATAGGGCATAAGGAACTGACATTAGTTGTGACGTACTTAAAATATTAAAGTTGGAGCCTCCATCAGGGTCAATTTCTACTCGTAAAACATGGTCATTGCCACCCCAATTAATTGAGGTCATTGAGCCCGCCAAAATAACTCCATTTCCAATTGATAATGAAATCAAACCGTACTTGTTTGTTATTCCCGTTTGGGTTTCTTGATATTTTACAAGGCTTACTGAAGTACCTTCAAAAATGGTCATTCTGAAATTTACCGATTGATTTTGAATAACCGTGCCATCGGCATTACGAACAACTGCTTGGTAATTAAATTTCTGAGGTGACTGGGCCAATAGTGACGCAGATGTCACTAAGAATAAAAGAGTAATAAGATTTTTCATGTATTGTAATTAATGAGTTTTTACAAGTTTCAATTTATTGTAATAGCTGCCGTCTTCATTAATAATTTCAACAAAGTAGGTTGCGGGTAGTAGTTCTTTTATATTAACAGTATACTTAGCTTCAGTAAATGATTTTTCTCGAACTAACTGACCGCTAATATTAGTAATTCGTAAATAAAACAGTGATTCTGATGTCCCTTCAATTACTAAATTGAACTCCTGATTAGCTGGGTTAGGGAATAACTTAAGGGATATATTACTTGAATTTACTTCTTCTAAAGAAACAATAAGAAATATAGGCTGAACATACCCTTGCGTGAAATCTTTAGAACCAATAGTTGCAGTTTCAATAATAGTTTCTCCAACACTCCAAGTTACTTGACTGTTCGAGGTAGAATCAGTTCCTCCTGAAGAACCTATAACTTCTTGGCCTAAAATCTCACCAGAAAACAGTATGTTTAAAAGGCAAAACAACGATATTTTCAGAAAGTCCATTTTACTAAAATTAGAACCTACGAATTTAATAGAATATAAGAGAAGAATCTTGCAACAAAATATAAGAGAACAACTTTATTAATTATCAGCTATTCTAAGAACTTATCATGTATCTGATTCTACCAGATAAGCGGGTTTCATTTACAACAAGTGTATGTTTATTTGACTTCATTTTTAGTCATGAAATTTGATTGAAAAAGAATATATACACTTTTCTAGTTTTTTTTTAACCTACAGCTAATTTTTGGCGACTCGATACTGTTGCGGGTCAAGCAATTTGATAACGTAAATGTGGATTAAAATGATCAAATCTCAGTAATTGATTCATCAAAATAATTTGTTGTGTTTGATAACAAACATTACGCAGTTGGAGTTAATAGTTGCGAGATAGTCTAGTTTAAACGATTTTAATATTGGGATAAAATCAATGAGTACTTCATCAAATATTATATATCTGGGAATACCTAAACCATTAGACAATAGAACTATAATAAGGCTTGGATAAAGATCATAATCTATGCAGCGGTTGTTAGCGGAGGAGGAGGAGGAGGAGGTTTATTAACGGAATCTAATGATATTCATACTTCTAGGTGTTGTGTGTCAAAAATACTAGTTATCGTAAAATTAAATCATTAAAGGAATGCTCTATGGGCACTGATATTGAATCAAACTACACTTGCGAAACTTACTTCTATTGTTAAGCTAAAAGGTGGTAAGTTTTTAGCTGCAGGTAACAGCGATTATTCCCCTTTGTCTTTATTTCGACGATAAAGACAATACAGTTTGGTCTTATTATAAGCCAATATTTATCAGTTTGAAAAAAATGAATACTGCCGAATTAACAACGGTCATTTAATCCTATTTTCTGACTATTAGAAATCAATAACTCTTGATACTAATAGAAAGAGAAAAAGGTCACTGATTTGTATTGTTCATTTCCTTCAATACAGGAGGAAAACTATGCTCTTTATTCATTAGGAATTATCAGATAGTGTCCCTTATGTGTAATTGTGTCTCAATGCGTTGGCTTGTATTGGTTTTTTTACTCTTACAGACTCTATAAATACTAACGATAAAGCAACAGTAACTTGCAATTCTGGCGGATTCATTTCGATCGGCAAAAATAATATTTCAACTAATAATGTTCAATTGTTACTTACTAGATTCAATGCTGGAGCATCTGCAGCATTTGATACAATGACAAAATTAAAGAGGGTCGTTTCGATTGTATAAAAAATGGATTTGATAATTTGTCCAATCCAATAATTGGAATTTTAAATATTACTTATGTTAATAGTCAAAATTTGTACATTTTAAATACATTTCGAAGGGTGTTAGAGTTTGAAATTGTTGATTAATGTTTCAGTGCTTCGGACTCAGAACATGGGTTTTACTTCATTATCGCGAATATTGACAACTCTATTTTAAGAAAAAGCTTCATGGTTACTCATTAAAATCTATAAAACTCACTCATACTAAAGGGCAGTGTTCATGCATTTTCTTAGCTTCGCTTTTCATTAATTATTTATCATGGGAAGAGCATTCGAATTCAGAAAAGCGAGAAAAATGAAACGTTGGTCGGCTATGTCGAAGGCGTTCACTCGAATTGGTAAAGAGATTACTCTTTCTGCTAAGGAAGGCGGCCCAAGTCCAGATAATAATCTGCGTCTTCGAATGGCAATGCAAAATGCCAAAGCGGCTAACATGCCAAAAGATAACGTTGAGCGTGCTATAAAGAAAGCCACCGATAAGGATATGGCTGACTTTAATGAAATGGTATACGAAGGATACGGCGCTCACGGAATTGCTGTCCTAATCGAAACAGCTACTGATAACACCACGCGCACAGTTGCTAATGTGCGGAGCTATTTCAATAAATGCAATGGAAGCCTTGGAACTAGCGGAAGTGTTGAATTTATGTTTGAACACAAATGTTTCTTTAAAGTAAACCCTGAGGGGCTTGAAATTGATGAATTGGAATTGGAGCTAATCGATTTTGGAGTTGATGAAATTGAAGGTGATGATGAGGATTTAATGGTGATGGGTCCTTTTGCTGAGTTCGGAAACATTCAAAAAGGACTGGACGAAAAGAATATAGAAATTATAGAATCGGGTACTGAACGGATTCCTACGGACACTAAAACTCTGACAGAAGAAGAGCGTAAGGATTTAGACAAGCTTCTAGACAAAATTGAAGAAGATGATGACGTAATTAACGTTTATCACACCATGTCAGAGGAAGATTAATTTATTTAATCTCCCAAGTACTATTCCCTGCAATTAATTTATCAAGATCACCTTTTCCAAGAGCTTCAGTTGCTTCTTGGACTTGTGCCTCAAGTGCAACCTCATAAGTTCCTCTTTCAATAGAGTAGAATACTCCAAATGGTCTCGGTAAGCTACCTTCACTAGGGACATCAAACATTCTGGAAAGCAAAGTAGCTTTCATGTAATCGTGTTCGTCGTGAATCCATAGATCATCCAAAGAATGGCCTTCATTTAGGTTTACAACTTGAGGTTTAAAACCATCTAATTTAATTCCAAATTCTCTTTCTGCACCAAAAACCATTGGTTGACCTTGCTCTACAAATAGTGTCGACCCACTTTTGGTTGCTTTATCAGTAAATGTAAAAAATGCACCATCATTGAAAACGTTACAATTTTGGTAAATCTCAATCAAAGAAGCGCCTGAATGTGAGTTTCCTCTTTTTAAAATCTCTTTTAAATGCTTTGGATCGCGATCCATAGTCCTAGCAAAAAAGCTACAATCAGCCCCTAGTGCAACAGCAGAAGGATTAAATGCGTGATCTAATGCACCAAATGGAGTACTCTTAGTAACTGTTCCTACTGGAGAAGTTGGAGAGTATTGTCCTTTTGTAAGTCCATAAATTTCATTATTAAACAACAAAATATTTACGTCAAAATTCCGACGTAATAAATGAATTAAATGATTTCCACCAATAGATAACGAATCTCCATCACCTGTAATAATCCATACATCCAATTCAGGTCGAACAGCTTTTAGTCCACTTGCAATAGTTGTAGCTCGGCCATGGATAGAGTGCATTCCATAGGTTTCCATATAATATGGAAAACGGCTTGAACAACCAATTCCCGATATGAAAACAATTTCTTCTCTCTTTCTTCCCAATTCAGCTACAACACTTTGAGCTTGTTTAAGGATAGAATAATCGCCGCAACCAGGACACCATCTGACATCTTGGTCTGTTGCAAAATCTTTAGCTGTAAGTGTATCTGACATAATCTTAAACTTTGATGCTTATTCGCTGGTTAGTAAATCTCTTTTACTTTTTCAATAATCTCACCTGCTGTAAATGGCAAGCCTTTAATTTTACATAACCGTTTTGAAGGAATCAAGAATTTATTTCGAATTAATATATCCAACTGACCATCATTGATTTCTGGTATTAAAACTTGCTCAAAGTTGCCTAAGACCTCGCCTAAGTTCTTTGGAAATGGGTTTAGATACTTAATGTGTGCATGACTTACAACGTAACCTTCAGCTAATAATTGACGAACAGCAGTTTTAATAGCGCCATAAGGAGAGCCCCAAGCTAAGATTAGTAATTTTCCTTTTTCTGGCCCTTGGTCTATTTCCTGCAAAGGAATATCATCTTCTATTTTCTTGATTTTAGCCGCACGTATTTTAACCATGTATTCATGGTTATCTGGATCGTAAGAAACGTTGCCTGTAAGGTCCTCTTTTTCCAGCCCACCAACACGGTGCTCCAATCCAGGCATTCCTGGAATCGCCCACTCTCTAACTAAGTTTTCGTCTCTTTTGTAAGGCAAGTATTCTTTATCCTCATATTTCGAAGGATCGGCAAATTTTGGTGTAATTGTAGGTAAATCAGCCGATGCAGGAAAAGCCCAAGGCTCTGATCCGTTAGCGATATAACCATCACTCAACATCATAACAGGCATCATATGCTCTACTGCTAATCGGCAAGCTTCAAAAGCAGTAGCAAATGCATCTTTAGGAGTGGAAGGAGCAACTATAACCGTTTGTGCTTCTCCATTTCTGCCGTATAAAGCTTGCATTAAATCCGATTGTTCTGTTTTGGTAGGTAGTCCAGTAGAAGGACCTCCTCGTTGCACGTTTACAACAACCAACGGAATTTCTAACATAACTGCTAATCCCAATGCTTCACCTTTCAGAGCAATTCCTGGTCCCGAAGAACCCGTGGTTGCTAATGCTCCACCAAATGAAGCGCCAATACATGCTGTAATTGCGGCTATTTCGTCTTCCGCTTGGAAAGTCTTAACGCCAAAGTTTTTATGTTTTGCCAGTTCATGTAAAATGTCTGAAGCTGGTGTAATTGGATAAGAACCGTAAAATAGCTGTAATCCAGATTTTTGCGCAGCAGCAATCAATCCCATTGCTGTAGCCTGGTTACCCATTACAGAACGATACTTTCCTTTTGGTAAGTCTGCTTTTTTTACTTCAAATCTTGATGTGAATGTTTCGGTTGTATCACCATAGTGGTACCCAGCTTTCATTACATCTAGATTCGCCTTTAAAATTTCTGGTTTCGAAGAAAACTTGCGCGTCAAGAAATCAATTGTACCATCCATTTTTCTATTGAACATCCAATACAGATAGCCCAACACAAACATGTTTTTTGATCGTTCAATATCCTTTCTAGCAAGGCCTGAATCCTTTAAAGTTTCTTGAGTCAGTTTGGTAATATCCATTTTAAAGACACGATAGTTTTTCAACGTATCGTCTTCCAGTGGATTTGATTCGTATTTGGCAAGTTTTAAGTTCTTTTTGTCAAAACCAGATATATTGATAATCACCAAACCATCACGGCGAACATTATGCAAGCTCGATTTTAGCCCAGCCGAATTCATGGCCACCATAACATCGGCCTGGTCACCTGGAGTAAAAACTTCAGTACTACCAAATTTCATTTGAAAACCAGAAACACCTGCAACGGTTCCCAATGGTGCCCGAATTTCAGCGGGAAAGTTTGGGAAAGTAGCCAAATCATTGCCGAATAGGGCATTGGTGTTGGCGAATTCGTTTCCAGTTAATTGCATTCCATCGCCCGAATCACCGGCGAAAAGAATTGTAATTTCCTTTAGTTCTTTTTGAGTTTCCTTCATGCGTATAGAGTAGTTGCAAAAGTAGCCCAAATTGGGCAATTGCTCTTGTGAAGTAATTACAAATACTAATGGTTTTGGTTCGATTTATTAACCGTTATAAGCAACTTTCTCAATATTCTCCCAAAGTAAACCTGCAGATTTATCCCACGAAAAATCTTTTGCCCTTAAAGCACCTTTGCTAATGAGGGATTCTGAAAGATTGGGTTCGTGAATCAATCGTTTCATTTGCTCAGCAATGGACTTGCTGTCAAAAGGATCACACAACAATGCAGCATCAGAGGCGATCTCTGGCATGGAACTCACATTGCTAGTAATAACAGGCACTCCAGCTTGCATTCCCTCTAATATTGGTATTCCAAACCCTTCAAAGTTAGAAGGGTAGAGCAGTGCTTCAGAACCACCAATTGCCTTAGCCACCTGCTCTTGAGTTAATTGTTCGTGAAAAATTATGGAACCTTTATCAGATATACTTTGGAAAGTGTTTTCCATTTCTGATGTCCACCATTTTCGTTTGCCTACAATAACAAGATTGTGTTTGTAGTTTCCTGAATTTTTGAAAGCTTCAAAAGCAATTAAAAGCCGGGCAATGTTTTTTCTGGGATGCAGCGTTCCTACAAAAATAAAGTAGGGTTTAGAATTAGCAAATGCCGTTTGACTTTTTTCTTTTTCTGCTTCAGTTAAAGGTTGAAAACATTCAGAAATCCCATTGTATACAACATCAATTTTAGATGCATCAATTCCGTATTTAGTTACAATGTCTTGTTTAGAAAATTCGCTTACCGTGGCTATTCTTGTCGCTTTTTGAGCGTATTTAGGGAAATAGTTTCTGTAGTACTGTCGGTACCAAAATGGTAAATCTTTAGGGTAATGTTCGAAATTTAAGTCGTGAATTACAGGTAAAGAAGGGATAGAAGTATTTAAAGATAGATAGCCATCAGGTGAAAGAAAGACATCGGGTTGATGTTGTTTTAAAACTTTAGGAATGGATTGTTCAAACCACAAATACCAAAGAAACGGGTGTCTGCTTGGTGGGCCGACTTTTACCGGAGTTATGTTATCGTTGAAGATGAAAGAATTATCCCATTCTCTATCGAAGATGAAAATAAATTCATCATTGGGTCGTTGTTGGGTAATTCTTTTGAGGGTTTCATAGCTAAACCAGCCGATACCATCGAGTTTACCCTTGATCAGAAGTCGAGTGTTTACAGCTATTTTCACAGTGGCTAAACTAATTGAATTCGCTTACTTTTGGCGGACTTTTTAAAATTGAAAAATGAGTGCAGAACAGTACAACGAGCAATTTGATAGCACCAACCTTTTGGTGTTTCTTCTTAAATGGAAAAAACAACTAATTATTGTCTGTGGAGCAGCAGCGATCATCTCATCTGCGGTCTCATTAATTATTGAAGAAAAGTTTGAATCTACTTATGTTTTCTTCCCTGCATTTTCTAGTTCTATTTCCAAAGGAGTAATGACTGAGGATGCTGGCGCAAAAAACGATATTGTGCAGTTTGGAGAAGAAGAACAAGCAGAACAGATGCTACAGATTTTGAATTCGGAAATGATTCGTGATAGAATTGTTGCGAAATATCAGCTCATGTCACATTACGAAATTGATGCGGACGAAAGTTTTCCTCAAACAAAATTGATCAAAACTTGGGAAGACAATGTTTCTTATAAAAGAACAGAATTCCAGTCTATTGAAATACGCGTGTTAGATAAAGATAAAAACATGGCAGCTGCTATTGCTAACGATATTGCTTCGTTGCTAGATTCAGCAAAGAATACTATGATTCATGGTAGAGCAAAACAAGCATTAGTTGTTATTGCAGAGGAATATGAGAAAATGAAAACTCGCATGAAGGCCTCCGATGATACTTTGAGAATGTTAGGCGAAAAAGGGATTGCTAATGCGGAAAAGCAAACAGAAATGCTTTCTCAAGAATATTATAAAGTGGTAGCTCAGGGTAATAAAAGCGCTTCTAAACAACTAAAGCAAATGCTTGATACGTTGGGTAAATATGGGCCATTACAAGAGCGACTAATCGATCAAAGAGAATTTGAATTAGAGCGTTTATTGTTGCTTAGAGCGAAATACGAAGAACTTAAGGTTGATGCTACGCAAAATGTTACTCATAAATTTACTGTGAACAAAGCGTGGGCTTCTGAAAAGAAAGCCTATCCAATTCGTTGGTTGATTGTTGTCGTATCGGTAATCGCAACCTTTGTTTTCTCTGTTCTTGTCATTATTGGTGTTGAGAATTACCACCGCATTCAACAGCGATAAGTTTTTAATAGCTCCCTGATTTGACATTTAGCTTAGCAACAGAACAAGGTAAAACCAATACTTTTTATTTGGTTATCGCATTGTTTGTTGTGGCCGCATCTGTCGCCTCAGCATTTGAGTTCTATTATCTGTGGGGGTTACCGATTATGGTTACTGTTATTGGAGTCGCACTTTTTAAACTGGATTGGCTGTTATTAGGGATTGTTTTTTTTACCCCGCTCTCTCAAAACCTTGAAAAATTAGAGTTTGGTTTGGGTATATATCTCCCAACCGAGCCTCTTATGTTTGGCGCTATGCTCATCTTTTTTGCAAAGGTGATCTACGATTGGAAATACGATATGCGAATTCTTAAACACCCATTGTCAATTGCTGTATTGCTGAATTTGGTTTGGATTTTTATTTGTGTTTTCCCCAGTGAATTACCTCTTGTATCGTTCAAGTTTTTTGTTTCTAGAATGTGGTTTGTTATTCCATTCTATTTTATGGCCATTGTATTATTTAAAGATAGAAAGAACATTGATAGGTTCCTTTGGTTATATATCATTCCATTGGCAGGAGTCATTGTTTATACAGTTATTAACCATGCCATACGAGGGTTTGAAGAAAAGCCTGCCCATTGGGTTATGCAGCCCTTTTATAAAGATCACACCAGTTATGGTGCTCTAGTTGCATTTTATATTCCAATTATAATGTGTTACTTATGGATTAAAAAAATCCGTGTTACTGCTAAAATCCAGTTCTTTATGATTTTGGTATTGTTCATCGTTGGAGTAATTTTTAGTTATACTAGAGCTGCTTGGGTTAGCTTGTTGGGTGCACTTTTGGTTACACTAGTAATTCATTGGAGGGTTCATATAAAATACCTTCTCGCAGCGGGAGCTTTTGCGCTATTTATTCTATTCAATCTCCAGACAGAGATTATGCAGAAATTAGAAAAGAACCGTCAGGATTCTTCTAATGATTTATCTGAACATGTAGAGTCGATTTCGAATGTGGCAACAGACGCGAGTAATGTTGAACGCTTGAATCGCTGGAATGCTGCTTTAGATATGTTTGCTGAGCGCCCTATATTTGGTCATGGTCCTGGAACTTATTCGTTTTTGTACGCGCCTTATCAGCACTCAAGTTTACTAACTATAATCTCTACAAACTTTGGAGATGGTGGAAATGCACATAGTGAGTATTTTGGACCACTTGCGGAAACAGGGGTCTTAGGTTTAGTTACCTTTTTGTTGCTCATTTTTATGTTTTATTATACGGCTATTCCTCTTTATTATAAGCTGGAAGAACAAAGTATGAAATTGCTTAATCTTGCTGCGATTCTAGGAATAACGACCTATTTGATTCACGGATTTCTAAATAATTTCCTAGATACAGATAAAGCTTCAGTCCCATTTTGGGGTTGTTTTGCTGTTGTTGTAGCGTTAGATATTTACGCACGAAAGACGACGAAAGATAGCCTTAAAGCTGTTGATTAATAGAATGTTGCATTAGAGGCTTTTCCCTTTTTCAACATAAAAAGGTCTTCCAATATTTATTTTTTTAAGCTTCAATTTGAGTTCTTCGATAGGAACAATTCATTCCTGTTAAACTTTAATCGATCGATTATGAATGTGGTATTTTAATTTCCTTAACAAGGTGTAGATATCGGAAATAGGACTGTCCATAATTAGTTGTGAGTGTATTGATTTCCTTGTATTATCCTCTTTATTGCAGTATTCCCATTCAAATTGGGTATCGTTATTCGCAAATAAACTTCCTGCCGTATTTATGCTAAAAACGAAACTGGCAGTTCTCTAGGGTGTCAAGCGTTACATTCTTATCAAAAATTTTTACTTTTCTTGAATTGTTTATGCACGAAATCGAAAGTATTCCATGTGTAAAGTCCCTTTTTATTGGTAAGTTTTATGAAAAGTGAGTCGGTTGTTTTGGATATATTTTGCAATATTAATCTTGTTTGCTTTTGGCGCTTTTGTAACGCCAGCACAACTCATTCTAGGATAATAGGCTAACGATATCACTAATTTTTTGATGACAATTGAAATGGAATGCATTGAAAGTGCTAGATTCTTTGTCTAAGGCGAACATTAATCTGTCTGTTTGCGAATGAGAAATATTACCAAAGAAAAGAACAAAGACTTTTTAAACTCATACTAGTAAATGAAGGCAGGGCAAAGCAAGGTTTTGAAATACTTATTCTATTTGTAATTTATAAAGAAAGGGTGTTTAGCACCTAGACCTTAAACAGAATATTAAGCGCAGCTATATCGTCGGTTACTTTAGAGTTTTCAGCAAAAGATATAAGGTCTTTTGTTACATGTTCGACCAGTCCTTCTAGTTCAACTTTACCAAAATTTCTTAAGCTTTTCTTGATTCGCTTTACACCAAACGGCTCACCTTTTTCATTCTCTAATTCCGAAATACCGTCAGTATAACATGCTAAAATTGTATTGGTTGTCATTGTTATAGATTGAGTTTCAAAAGGAGGTAATTCATTCAACATACCTAATCCAGGAATACAAGACTTAAGTTCATAAACTCTATTTTCATTAAAAAGGAGTGCACTAGGATGGGCACAATTCACATATTCGAGCTCTTTGTTTCTGCAGTCATACTTTCCAACAAAAAAAGTTATAAACTTATCACCTCTACTGCTTTCTAAAACTGATTTATTGAGCAGTTCAAGCATTTTAACCAAAGGCAGCCCTTGGTTGACTGTTGCTCTAAAAGTTGCTTGAAAATTTGACATTATTAATGCGGCAGAAATCCCTTTTCCACTGATATCGGCGATGCAGAAATAGTATTCTTCTGGGCTCGTTTGAACGAGATCATAATAATCGCCTCCTATCTCTCCATATGATTGATGAATGGCGACTGCCGAAATGGAATTATTATTCGGCAGAACACTTGGTAACAATCCTTTTTGAATATGTTCTGCTAATTGTAGCTCTCGTTTTAATCCAACTTGCTCAAGCTGGGCTTTAGCCATTCGTTTATTTTCAATGGCTACCATTATGATATTGGCTGTAGATTGTATATAGTTGAGGTTTTTAATAACGGTACTCACTTTGCCTGACTCATGAGCATCTTCTTTTAGTAATAGAAACCCTAAGGCCATCTTTTTATGAAGTACAGGAATTACTGTATCAAATGTATTTAATCGATTATCCTCTGAATCTGATAGATTACCGATATCTTTATATTGACTAAGGTTATCTATGGTTTTTTCGTTGAACGAGAAGTTTGGACATCCTATTTCAAACGCCGTTTTCCATTCACTTTTTAATTGAGAGAGAAAAACGACTTTCCCGATTTTCAGGTCAGATGCCAATATTTCACCAAATAGTTCGAATAACTTTAAAGAAGGCCGGTTTTCATTAATTGCACTAGTGACTTCTAAAATCCTGCGAAGTTTAAATTTAGTATCGGGTAATTTATCTCTTTGAGAGGAGCTAAGCGCCATTATTGATTCTCTTTTGCGAGTCTTTTCAGTGTATAAATTTCTCTGAACTTCCCTTTACTTTCTTCGCAAGGCGAACCAAAATATGTTTTGTTGGCAGCCAATGTTTTTCCTACTCCAGATTGGGCATATACAACAGCACCTTCTTCTATGGTTAAGTCACTGGCAACTCCAACTTGCCCCCATAAGGTGACATTGTCTTCTATTGTTACGCAACCGGCAATTCCTACTTGGCTTGCAAACAAACAGTTTTTTCCAATAACTGTATCGTGTCCCACGTGAATAAGATTATCCAATTTAGATCCTTCACCTATCTCTGTATCACCAGTTACACCCTTGTCAATTGTGCAATTTGCGCCAATATGAACATTATCTTTTATGACAACTCTGCCACATGAAGTGAATTGTTGATAAGCACCTTCGCGCTTTTGATAGTAGAATGCATCGGCTCCTAAAACGGTATTGGAATGAATAAGAACATTATTTCCAATTACGGAGTTATCGTATATCGAAACACCAGAATGAATGCGACAGTTTTTGCCTATTGTTACATTGTTTCCAATAAATACATTGGGTTGGATAACTGATCCTTCACCAATTTTGGCAGAATCTGTTATTGCTTTTTCGGCCTTCTCAAATGGGCTGAAATGATCGATTAATCTTAATGTATCTCTAAAAGGGTCTTTGCTAATAAGTAATACTTTTCCTTCTGGAGCCTCTACTTCTTTGTTAATAAGGATGATAGTTGCAGCTGAATTCAGGGCCTTGTCGTAATATTTAGGGTGATCCACGAACACGATGTCTCCTGGTTCAACCTTATGAATTTCATTTAGTCCTAGAATTTCAAAATCAGAGTTTCCAATTGATTTTGCACCTATTATACTTGCAATATTGCCGAGTGTCTGTGGAGGATTAAATTTCACTCCAGTTTATTTTACTCTTTCGCTATAAACACCAGTTCGGGTGTCTACTTTTATTTTGTCGCCTGTGTTAATGAACAAAGGGACACGCACTTCTGCACCTGTATCAACAGTCGCAGGTTTCATTGTATTGGTCGCAGTATCGCCTTTTATACCAGGTTCAGTATAAGTGATTTCCATTTCAACGAAAGCAGCAACTTCTGCTGAAAGGGGTCTTTCTTCATCGGCATGAAAAAGAATATCAACCATGGCTCCTTCTTTTAAGAATTGCGGTGCGTTAATAAGTTTTTCGTCTAGAAATGTTTGTTCATAATCATTAGTATTCATGAAATGAAACCCTTGACTGTCGCTGTAAAGAAACTGATATTTACGATTTTCAATTCTTACAATATCTATTTTATGTCCAGATGGAAAAGTGTGGTCTAATACTTTTCCCGTGGTTAAGCTTCTGATTTTTGTTCTTACGAAAGCTGGACCTTTACCTGGTTTTACATGAAGGAATTCAATGATTTGTACTAAGTCATGGTTGTAATTAAGACAAATTCCATTTTTTATATCTGATGTTGAAGCCATAGTTTTTCTTTGTTATTACAAATCTAGTTTTTTGTGATGTTTATAGTCGCTGAGGTTAATTTTTTTAGTGCAAAAAAAGTGTTCGTCTTTAATGTCGTTGGAACAAACGATTATGATTCTGTTTTTAAGAATCGTTTCTATATTTTTTTTATACCATAGAATTCCATCTTTATCAAGGTTGGAGATGGGCTCATCCAATAGAATTAAACTAGAGTTGCTAAACAAAGTAAGGCCAAGTTTAACACGTTGTTTCATCCCTGATGAATATGATTTAATTGGTTTGTTTATTTGATGTTCGATTTCAATGGCGTCAGAAAATTCATTGACAGTAGTATTGATACTTAACCGTTTGAAACTTTGATGAAACTTTAATAATTCGGTTAAACTTAGTTCTTCGACAAGTTCAAGATATGGGGCGGAAATACTGATGTATTCAAACACATTGTCTACTAGGATTTCATTTTCCTTGAGATAGTATTTGATACTTCCTTCGTTTGGACTTACCCAACCTGAAACGATTTTAAGCAGCGTGGATTTACCTGAACCGTTAGGACCATTAATAAAAAGTGATTCTCCTGCGGATAGTTCCAAGTCTATACTCTTGAAAACCCAATTTGTTTGAAATCGCTTTGATACCTGATTAAGCAACAGGCGATCCATTACTGTAATCCTTTAATCAAACCGTTTTTGGAGTTCTTAATAAAATTAAGAATTATGGTTTTTTCTTCGCAGTCTTCAATTTCATTTTGTACAATCTCACTTCCTTTTGAGATATTTTTATTATGCACGAAAAGTATGCGATAGATATCTTCAATTCTTCGAACCGACTCCTCTGAATATCCTCTTCGTTTAAGGCCAATCGAATTTACCCCGATGTATGAAAGTGGCTCTTTTGCAACTTTTACAAAAGGCGGAACGTCTTTTCTTATTCTAGATGTTCCTCCAACAAAAGCATGCATGCCTATATGTGTGAATTGCTGACCACCTACCATTCCTTCTATTACTGCGCAATCGTCGATTGTGATATGACCACTTAAGCCAGTTGCATTGGCTATAATAACGTTGTCTCCTATTATACAATCATGAGCAACGTGAACATATGCCATTAGTAGGCAATTTTTGCCAATTACAGTCTTCCAGCGATCAGCGGTACCTTTATGAATAGTTACCGCTTCTCGAATTACAGTATTGTCACCTATTTCGACAGTAGTTTTTTCTCCGTTGTATTTAAGATCTTGTGAGTCAGCTGAAATAACCGCGGTAGAGAAAATCTTACAGTTTTTGCCAATTCTTGCACCATCAAAAATAGTAACATTTGGCCCTATCCAGGTTCCTTCTCCAATTTCTACATCTCCGTAAACGCAAGTAAATGGTCCAATTTCAACGTTTTTCCCGATTTTGGCTTCTGGGTGAATTTCTGCGCGACTATGTATCATTTTATTAGAACTATTTGTCTTTAACTACTTGTGCCATTAATTCGCCCTCGGTTGCCAATTGACCTCCAACATAAGCTCGTGCTCTCATAACACAAATTCCTCTTCGAATAGGCTGCATTAACTTGCATTCCATTACGATAGTATCGCCCGGAATAACTTTTCTCTTGAATTTTACTTTATCAATTTTCATAAAGTACGTGGAGTAGTTCTCAGGATCAGCGACAGAATTGAGGACTAATATTCCGCCAGTTTGAGCCATTGCTTCAATTTGTAGTACCCCTGGCATTACAGGATTTCCTGGAAAGTGGCCCTCAAAAAACTGTTCGTTTCTAGTAACGTGTTTAATGCCAATTACTTTTTCTCCGGTTAGTTCAATGATTTTATCAACTAATAGGAAAGGGTATCTATGCGGCAAAAGACCCATGATTTTATCGATATCCATTATGGGCTCAATAGTATCATCGTATTTTGGTGGTTGATTTTCCTCTGCTTTTATTTGAGCCTTTATAAGCTTGCCAAATTTTACATTCCCAAAATGGCCCGGCCTTGCAGCAAGGATATGTCCTTTTAATGGTCTACCAACTAACGCTAAATCACCAATAATATCTAGTAATTTGTGTCTGGCGGGCTCGTTTTCAAACTGAAGTTTGACATTGTTTAGTATGCCAATACCAACAGCCTCTAATTCTGACTTTTCGCGATTGAAGGTCTCTGCAAGTTTGTCTTTTTCCGCTTCTTCTAATTCGGTGTCAACCATTACGATTGCATTGTCAACGTCTCCACCTTTAATTAGTCCAGCGTTTACCAATTGAATTAATTCACGCAAGAAAACGAATGTTCTACAATTAGAAATTTCGTTTTCAAACTCACCCAAATGATACATTGATGCATGCTGAGTTCCAAGTAGAGGTGAATTGTAGTCAACCATTACGGTAACTCTAAATTCACCACCCTTGGTCGGTACAGCTAGCATTTCTATCTTTTTATCGACATCCTCATAGGCCATGTTTTCCTTCAGGATGTAATAGTTTTTGTCAAAATCTTGTTCTTTAATTCCCACCTTTTTAATAGCCGCAACAAAGTGACGAGCACTACCATCAAGAATTGGAATTTCAGGACCATCAATTTCAATCAGAGCATTGTCAATTCCGAGGCCATACATTGAAGCCAATAAATGCTCGGTAGTATGCACCTCAGCGTCTCCCTTTTTAAGAGAAGTTCCTCTTTGAGTGTGAAATACATTATCAACATCTGCCTTAACTTCTGGAGCTCCTTCAATGTCCACACGCTTGAAAACAAACCAATGGTTTTCAGGAGCAGGTCTAACTGTTATGTTTACCATTTTTCCCGTGTGCAATCCTATACCGGATAATGAAAACGGAGCGTTGAGGGTCTTTTGCTTTTCACTCATATACTTAGTTACTTTTTGGGCTAACTATCTTTTGTAAATTATCTATTCGAGTTTTTAAACTCGTAAGGTTTTTGAAAAGTACATAGGCACGTTTGTATTCACCAATTGGGATAGCTGGTGAACCTTGCCAAATTGAACTCTCTTCTTTTATTGAGGCTCCAATTCCAGATTGAGCAGCTATTTTAACTCCATCGGCAATCGAAATGTGTCCAACAAAGCCAACTTGGCCACCAATCATGCAGTTTTTTCCAATTTTGGTAGAACCTGCAACGCCAGTTTGTGCCGCCATTACGGTGTTTTCACCGATTTCTACATTATGTGCAATTTGAATTAAGTTATCCAGTTTTGCGCCTTTGCATATTCGGGTAGAACCTAATGTACCTCTATCGATTGTGGTATTGGCGCCAATTTCTACGTGATCTTCAATAACAACATTGCCGATATGTACAACTTTTTGGTAATTGTTTTCTGAATTAGGGGCGAAACCAAATCCATCTCCTCCTATTATAACTCCAGAATATATTTTACAATCACAACCAATTTCACTGTCATCTTGGATAATAGCTCCCGATTGAATTACAGTGTTTGTTCCAACTTTTACTTGCTCGCCTATGTAGACGTTTCCGTAAATTTTAGAATTGTTTCCGATAACTGATCCTGCTAAAATGGTTGCATTTGGTCCAACATAAACATGCTCACCTATAATTGCCTTATCGCTGATTTTTGCACTGGCATCAATGCCAGATTTGTTCGATTTGTATTGTTGATACATTTCTAAAACCTTTACGAAGCACATTCTTGCATCGTTAACCCAAACCAAGGTTAAGGTCGATTTGGTTGGTTTAGATAATTTAAAGTTGTTGTCAATTATACAAATTGTTGCATCAGTTTCGTAGACATAATCTATGTAGGCTTCATTAGAGAGGAAGGTAAGAGATCCAGTTAGACCTTCTTCAATTTTAGCAAGCTGATTTACAGTTACATCAGAGTCGCCTTCAATTTTTCCATTAAGCAATTCGGCTACCTGAGAAGCGGTAAATTCCATTGAGTGTTTTTGGTATTAAAATAAAAGGCATTTCATTTGCTTAAAAGCCTTGTAGAGGCATCAAAAATAAAACAAATTTGAAGTTAGAATTTTTGCTGTTTCAAACTTTTCAACAGACCTTTAACACTAGTAAGAAGGATAGCAGAGATAGTGTTTAATAACAGGCTTTGACATCGCTGAAATAGTAAATAAATCAGCGGCAGTGGCTATATCCTCTACTGTTCCGTCTTTGTGGAGCATTTGGATTTCTCCTTTTCCAATCGTATATGCTCTGTTGTCAATTGTCCCATCAAATACTAAATAGCTTAATTCTTCATCAGAACAGCCCAGTTTTTCTTTGGCTTTAGCGCGACTTTCGATCTTTAATGCAGGATCAACTGCTTCACTTTGCAGTTTTACTTTGAGAAGTTTGCGATTTACTAATGATTTGGATAATAGACTTAAAACTAAGTCTGTATTGGACTGCCATTCTTTAATTGCGGCCAAAATATCGTAATCGTCCAATTGAGAAAATGCGTTTAAATATTTAGACTCTGTGGCCAATTGATTTTTAGAAACATCCTGATATAGGAATGTTCTTAACGCATAACTGCACTGTAAGTCAACTCCTTGGTGCGCCAATTTTTTTGCTCTTTTTAAAATTTGCAGCAACATACTTTCAGCACCAATTACTGTTTTGTGCAAATATACTTGCCAATACATTAAACGTCGGGCAACAAGAAATTTTTCGATGCTATATATTCCCTTTGTTTCAACTACTAAATTGCCATTGACAACACTCAACATTTTAATAATACGATCAACTCCGATTACACCCTCTGAAACTCCAGTAAAAAAACTATCTCGCCTTAAATAATCCAGCCTGTCCATGTCTAACTGACTTGAGACTAACTGATTAAGAAACGTTTTAGGGTGTTCGTTTTTGAAAATTTGAATAGCTGTATCTAACCTTCCCTCGAAGTCTAAATTCAATTTTTGCATGAAAATTTCAGAAATTTGCTCATGGCTAACACCTTCAACAATACTATTTTCAAGAGTGTGAGAATACGGCCCATGTCCAATATCATGCAGTAGAATAGCAATGGTAACTCCGATTGCTTCATCTTCAGTAATTTCTTCTCCTTTAGACCGAATAACATCAATAGCTTTGCCCATAAGATGCATCGCTCCTATGGCGTGTTGGAATCGAGTGTGATTTGCTCCGCTGTAAACTAAATTGGTTAACCCCAACTGAGTTATTCTCCGTAAGCGCTGAAAATAAGGGTGTTCAATTAGGTCAAAAATAATTTCATACGGAATTGTAATAAAGCCGTAGACTGGATCGTTTAGTATTTTTCGTTTCTTGTAGTGCACAACGATGTATTATTCAAGTTTGTATTAGAATCAAAAGTAAGATTAAGCTGAGTATATGGAAGAAGTAAAGATATTATGGGCAGACGATGAGATTGATTTGCTAAAACCACACATTCTCTTTTTAGAAGAGAGAGGATATAAAGTTTTTACAACCAATAATGGCAATGAAGCCATTGAATATTTGGAGTACGAACAAATGGATATTGTTTTTCTTGATGAGAATATGCCTGGTTTATCAGGGTTGGAAACGCTTGAAAAAATTAAAGAAAAAGATTCTTCATTACCTGTAATTATGATTACGAAAAGTGAGGAAGAAGATATAATGGAAGATGCCATTGGTGGGAAGATTTCAGACTACTTAATTAAGCCTGTAAACCCAAAACAAATCTTGCTATCTGTAAAGAAAAACTTGGATAAAAAGAGATTGGTTTCAGCAAAGACTACTCAGGATTATCAGCAAGAATTTCGACAAATAAGCATGCGATTAAATGATCGGATGGATGCAGAAGAATGGAAAGATTTCTATAAAAAATTAGTGCATTGGGAAATTGAATTGGATGCTTCTGAGGACGGGGGTATGGAAGAAATCATTCAGATGCAAAAAACGGAGTCGAACAATGTCTTCTCTAATTTTTATGAAGACAATTACTTGGACTGGATCAATGGTCGAGATAGCGAAATTCCAATAATGTCTCATACTTTACTCCCTAAGTTAGTGTTACCTCAGATTAAAGAAGATGGAGCCTTTCCAACAGTTTTAATATGTCTAGATAATTTTAGGTTTGACCAATGGAGAGCGATTAAAGGCAGTATAACCGACTACTTTAGAATTGAAAACGAAGACATGTATTACAGCATAGTTCCAACTGCTACCTCGTTTTCAAGAAGCGCACTTTTTGCTGGGTTACTGCCAAATGCAATTGAATCACGATTCGGCAAACAATGGGATATTGAGAGCGCTGGAAGTGCTGATGAAAAACAATTACTTGAGGCAATGTTAAAACTGTATGGTAAGCAAGTAAAATCTGATTTTGTGAACGTAAATGGCCTCGAAGAAGGCCGGAAATTGCTAGACAAAATATCCGAATATCTACATAATGATTTGCTTGTTTTGAGCTTCAATTTTGTGGATATGCTGACACATTCAAAGACCGATATGGAGGTTATTAAAGAATTGGCTGATGATGAGTCGGCTTATCGTTCTGTAACCTCTTCATGGTTTGAACATTCTCCATTGCTTGATATTTTGAAGTTTTTTAGCGAGAAAAAAATTCCGGTGCTTTTTACCTCTGATCATGGCAGCGTGCGTGTAAAGAATCCGATAAAAGTTATTGGAGATAGAAACACAAATACCAATTTGCGATATAAACATGGAAAATCGCTAGACTATAATGCAAAAGATGTTTTTGAGGTGAAAGATCCTAAAGAAGCACATTTACCGGCTGGAAACTTATCGTCCAGATACATATTTGCAAAGTCCGAAGATTTCTTTGTTTATCCAAACAACTACAATCATTTTGTACAGCATTATAAAAACACATTTCAACATGGAGGAATCTCATTAGAGGAAATTTTAGTTCCTTTTATATCATTAACTCCAAAGTAGATGTCGATGAAAGCTCAGGCAAAATCAATTGAGGATTTAAATAAAGTTGCAGTCCAATTATTAGCAAATTATCCGGAAAGTAGAATATTTGCTTTTGTTGGTAAAATGGGTGCAGGAAAAACTACTTTCATACAGCGGATTTGCGCTGAATTGGGCGTTACAGGTCAGATGAGTAGCCCAACATTTTCTATTGTAAATGAGTATGTAGGAAATGGAAATTCCGAAATTTACCATTTCGACATGTATAGATTAGATAAAGAGGAAGAGGCTTTTGATATGGGGTTTGAGGAGTATTTAGCAAGTGGTAATTATTGTTTCATAGAATGGCCTGATAAGGTGAGTAGTTTTTTGCCAAAGGATTTGGTTATAGTTAGAATAAATGTAGAAAATGATACTCGAATTATCTTCGCAGATATTACCTGAAGATAGTTGCAATGGATAGGGTATTATTTATCTTTGATGAATGAATCTCTCATCAGAAGAATTAAGACGACTTTCTGCATCGGCTGCCTTTACTCCTAAAGAACAATTGCAAGCAGTTGAAACGGGCTCAGATAAAATCTATTTCGGGGTTCCAAAAGAAACTTCATTTCAAGAAAGGCGAGTAGCACTAACTCCTGATGCTGTAGCATTATTAGTTTCAAGAGGTCACCGTGTCATGGTGGAAAGCGAAGCAGGTCTTGGGTCGAACTTTGATGACAATCAATACATTTCGGCAGGAGCAGAGCTAACTCATGACCAAAAAGAAGTTTATCAGGCTAATATTTTAATGAAGGTTGCGCCACCATCAATGGATGAAATTAAGTTGATGCAAGATGGCCAAACACTAATATCGGCATTACAGCTTTCAACTCAACCAAAAGAGCATTTGGAAGCGCTTATGAAAAAACACATAACGGCTATTGCTTGGGATTTTATTCAAGGTGACGATGGCGTTTATCCTATTGTTCGATCAATGGGAGAGATTGCAGGAAATACTTCAATTCTAATTGCTGCAGAATTATTGTGTTCTGGAAAAAATAGCAAGCGCGCAATGTTTGGAGGAATTACAGGAATTTCACCAACTGAGGTGGTCATAATTGGAGCAGGAACTGTCGGTGAATATGCTACTAGAGCTGCCTTAGGTTTAGGAGCTACGGTTCAAGTTTTTGATCAGTCTATGTATAAACTGAGACGGTTACAAAACGATGTTGGCGTTAGATTAAATACTTGTATACTGCATCCAGAATCTTTAGCAGCGGCGTTAAAAACGTGCGATGTTGCAATCGGTGCTGTTCGATCAAATACAGGACGATCACCTTGTTTAGTTACCGAAGAAATGGTAGTGAATATGAAACAAGGATCTGTGATTGTAGATGTTAGCATTGATCAAGGAGGTTGTTTTGAAACTTCAGAGGTCACGACATTGGAACATCCCATTTGTATCAAACATGAGATCATTCATTATGGAGTTCCAAATATTCCCAGTAAAGTATCTAGAACAGCAAGCAAGACCTTAAGTAATATTTTCTCACCAATACTTATAAACTTTGGTGAGCAAGGTAGCTTGGCCAATGTGCTTCGTAACTTTAAGGGTGTTCGAAACGGGGTTTACCTTTATAAAGGAACCCTAACAAGTGAACCTTTGGGTGATGCTTTTGATATTCAACATAAAAATCTGAACCTTTTATTAGGTATGTTTTAGGCTATGGCACGACGTTTTTTTATTTTTTCGATTGGATTATTATTAGGAAGCATGTTGGTGTATCAACTCATGATAAAAGGTACCGATAGAGAGTTTTATGGTTCTTGGTTGCCGGAAGGAAGAGTACTGAAGAAGATTAGAAATGGATTGGATAAACAACATCTGCAATTAGATTGTTGGACAAAATGTACCAATGTCTTTAATTCAGACATTGATTACCTGCTAGAAAACGGCGACGTTGATTTTAGTAAAAGCACGACTCAAGGTTCAGAAAAAGCATATTTAGTAGAAGTTGAATTAGAGTCAGAAGAAAAATTACAGGTGATTTTTGGAATGGTAGACGAAGAAATCAATATTCAGGAAATTACAGTTGGTTCTAAATCTCCTTACTCAGCTAAAGACTGTTTGTGTGATTGATTTAGAAAATGTAAACTACCCAATTAAACTAGGTGGTGACGACGTATTAATTGAGCTCAATCAATTTATCGGAGATTATTATTCTTCAAGTAGCATTTTTATTTTATGCGACTCTAATACAGTTGAGCATTGTCTTTCAAAGCTTGATTGGCTTGATTTAGAAAACATTAAAAGTGCCGAAGTCCTTGAAATTGAACCTGGAGAAGTCTCCAAAAGTATTGAGGTATACTATCAATTAGTAGAGTCTCTTTTGGATTTGGGAGCGAATAGAAAGTCTGTTCTGATTAATCTTGGAGGAGGTGTAGTTTCTGATTTAGGAGGATTTATAGCAAGTACATTTAAACGCGGAATCGATTTTATAAATGTTCCTACTTCATTATTAGCGATGGTAGATGCTAGTATTGGTGGAAAGACAGGAATTAATGCAGGTGGTGCAAAAAATCAAATAGGAACATTTTCAGAGCCTGCTGCAATCTTTATTTCTGATGTGTTTTTAGAGACCTTGCCCAATAAAGAGATCAATTCTGGTTTGGGGGAAATGGTAAAGCATCTTTTAATTTCAGATGAGCATGCGTTAAGTAAGCTAGATGAGTTAACCGAGAATGTGAAAATTGAGGATATCGCAAACTCAATTTCAGTGAAATTAAACTTTGTCAAAGGAGATTTTAAAGAATCAGGAGCGCGTAAAGCACTCAATTATGGTCATACATTTGGCCATGCGATTGAAAGTTTTTTGTTCAATAAAGGTATTTCAATTACTCACGGAGAATCGGTTTTGATTGGGATTTTAATCGAAAATCAACTTTCAGTTCAATTGGGAAATATGTCTGAATTGGATAAAAAGAGCATTGAGAATTGGATGCATACAAAATTTGATTTGAAATCATTCTTTAAGCAAATAGAAACAGAGGCGATTATCAGCTTATTACAATTTGATAAAAAAAATACAGACGATTTCGTTTCATTTTCACTTGTTGGTCCCATCGGGAAATGCAGTATAGATGTGTATCCGGACAAAAGCAATATTGAATCAAGTTTGTCTATATTTTGTAATTGATTTACATTAATTTTTAGGTCTAAAATAAATTTACAATATGATAGGAAAAGGATCAAAGCTTTACAGCATATTCGGTATGAAATGTCCAAAGTGTCAGGAAACACCTTTGTTCGAGAATAAAAACCCATACAAATACGATAAGTTTTTTGCGATGCCTAGAACCTGTCCGAAATGTGGCCAACGTTTCGAACTTGAACCGGCATTTTATTTTGGAGCCATGTATGTTTCCTATGGCGTTTCCGTTGCGTATTTAGTGGCGGTATTTGTAGCTATGTTGGTTTTTTACCCCTCTTTTAGTATTAATGAATACCTGGCTATTGCAATAGGTTCGCTGGTAATATTAGGCCCTTATCTCTTTAAATTATGCAGAGCGATCTACATTAATTTTTTTGTGAGTTATGATCCAAGTGCTATAGAGAACCTCAAAGAAGAAGACTAATGAAACCCATCTCTATCCAAACTTCTATATTGAATTGCCTCAGCAATATGATTTGATTCAATATTTTCTAATGCTTCTAAATCAGCAATAGTTCTCGCAACTTTTAATATTCGAGTGTAAGACCTTGCCGAAAACCCTAGTTTATCCATCGCTTGTTTTATTAATTGATTTCCGCTTTCATCAATTTTGCAAACCTGTTTTATGAGCTTTGGCGTTAATTGCGAATTACTGTAAATTCCTGGGAAATCTACAAAACGTTTCGATTGAATTTCCCTTGCAGCAATTACGCGATTTCTAATTAGTGTTGAAGATTCACCAGCCGGTCGATGGGCCAAATCGTCAAATGGTACAGGGTTAACTTCTACATGCAAATCAATTCGATCAAGTAATGGTCCAGAAACTTTACTCAAATAACGTCTCACGACATGTTCTGCATCCGAATTTGGGTCAGAGGGATCATAGAAGTTTCCACTTGGTGAAGGATTCATTGAAGCAATTAGCATTACCGACGCTGGATAATCAACGGTCATTTTTGCTCTTGAAATTGTAACAGTTCTATCTTCGAGTGGTTGGCGAAGCACTTCTAAAACCTGTCGTTGGAATTCCGGTAATTCATCTAAAAATAAAACACCATTGTGCGCTAAAGAAACTTCGCCGGGTTGTGGATTTGAGCCGCCCCCGATTAGAGCGACATTTGAAATTGTGTGGTGTGGCGATCGATAAGGGCGAGTAGTCATTAATGAAGTTGTACTTCCCAGAAGGCCGGCTACCGAATGAATTTTTGTGGTTTCTAGTGCCTCTTCAAGTGTAAGAGGAGGCAGTATGGTTGGGATGCGTTTAGCCAGCATAGTTTTACCAACTCCTGGAGGGCCAATAAGTAATGCATTATGACCTCCGGCAGCTGCAATTTCCAACGCTCTTTTAGTTGATTCTTGACCTTTTACGTCCTCAAAATCCACATCAAATTCATCTAATTTCCTTTGAAATTCTGCTCTGGTATCAACGACTTCTTTTGGAATTCCTTCTCCGGTTTCCAAGAATTGAATAACCTCTTCAATATTAGAGGCGCCATGAACGTCTAACTTATCTACTATTCCTGCCTCACGCGCATTTTGTTTAGGTAAAATAATTCCTTTAAACCCTTCTAACCTGGCCTGCACAGCGATAGGCAATGCTCCTTTCATTGGCTGAAGGCTGCCATCTAATGATAGCTCACCCATGATTAAATATTGATCCAAATTCGCCTCGGGAATTTGCTCACTAGCAGCTAAAATTCCCATAGCTAGAGGCAAATCGTAATAACTGCCTTCTTTTCGAATATCGGCTGGAGCCATATTAATTACGATTTTTTTACCCGGCATTTTATATCCGTATTGGTCCAAGGCTGACGTAATTCGTTGTTGACTTTCCTTTACCGCATTATCAGGTAATCCGACAAGGAAATACTTTGCTCCCCGAGATACATTTACTTCTATAGTTATGGTTTGAGCGTTGATTCCATAAACTGCGCTACCGTATGTTTTTACCAGCATAATTTATTTGATTGTATAAAGACTAAAATACGCTTTTGAAACTTTTTGTAATGGATATTTTCTTCATCAACATAATTTACACAAATGATTCATAAAGTTAGAGTTAGACGCCTTAAGTTTGTTTGGCATAAAAATTACTTGTGCTATACTAAAACTTAGAATTATGAAAGTATTAATTGCGATGTCTGCTGTATTTATCTTGTCGTTAAATTTGATAGCTCAAGAAAACGAATTGCAGAATCAAGAGAAGTACAATGAAATTGCACTTTCACCTGCCATCATAAATGCTCAGCAGATGGAGATGAATGATTTACAAGCTATTATTAGTTCTCTGGATCGAATAATTAGTGAAAATGGTAAACTAGCAGAAAAGACTATTTCTCCATACATGTTGTACTTGAAATATTCATTTGAAAAAATTAATAGAATTGAAAAAAATGCTCAAACCACAATAGTTGTTTTATTGGATTTTTATGTAATAGACAATATTTCTAAGCAACAGATGGCCTCCAATTCAATGAAAATAGTCTCGAAACAATCTGATGAAATTTCTGCTTTATTAGAGGCGATACAGTCGGTTTCAATAGAAAATGAAGATTTACAAAGTATAATAAGGAGTGGTAGAGAGGAGATCTATTCAAGGAATGTATTACAATGTTTGGAATTCATGAATATGGTTCAAGTCAAAATCCATGAAGGACAGCAATTGAAAGCTATCGGAGCGTTGTTAAACTTGCCCGAATTTGAGGGTGAATGTGTAATGATGAGTGATCAATTATTAATCGAAGCTGTTAATAGCAAGAATATGATGGAAGCTTCTAGAAACTTAGAAAGTTTGGGGTATTACGTAGAAAGGAAATTAAACCTCTCTGATGTGCGGCGTTATGCTGATTTATTGGCAAAGGATGTTCAAGGAAAAGAATTTCTGGTAAGTTTTATAAAAAATTATGGTCTTGAAGATGAGTATCTGGAGGTTTTGATTGAGGCAAATCAAGTATCCCCGGAACCAATTAGTGATGCAAAATCTAGGGTTCAGGCTAAAGAGCTAATTTTAGTTCAAGAAGAAGAAAAAATCTTGAATATTAGAATGCTTCAAGAAACTGAAATGTGGGTTAACGAACTAAAGCCTTAAAAAATCAAGATGGACCTTCTGAGTATGTGATTCCCATATCCTAGGTCAACCTTGAATCCGCTTTCTGGGTCTTTAGATAAGCAATAGCTGCTATCAAACTCTATAGTGCAAGAATTGTCATACAAACTAGTGCTTTTGATCTTTGCACAAGTAGAGGACACTTTTGGATTATACTCGATAGGGATTACTGAACCATTAATAGTCACTTGAATTTTAAGTAAATTCTTGTCATTTTGGAGAATTTTAATTTCTACTAAATCCAGTCCTAACTTTATTTTTTTAATCATAGAGAGTATACTCCCATGGTAGTTGTGAGGTGCAACTTCTAGAATTGAAAAAAGGGTGTCTTTAGCCGCAAACATCCATGAGATAGAGTTTTTTTGATCTATTTTGTTTTTAATTGGATTCAACCTTGATGTAATCCTGGTATCAAGAAGTTCGAATTGGCTGGCAATTTTATCAATCTCTTCATTAGAACAATTGAACAGAGCGCTGTAACTAAAAAGATAACCACCCTTTGATAATCTATATTTCTCCCAATAGATATCAGCAAGTAAAGTATCGTGAATGCCATAAATTTTCACAAATGACTTCCCTTTAATGTCAGACCAGTGGTAGTGTGTGATAAAATCTGAAATTCTATTTTTTCTAAGACTATCAGATTTTGCATCTAATTTATACACAATAGCAGTATTAAGGCTTTTTTCAAACTGATTTTTAGCCTTCAGCTTAGATGCAAACAATGTTTGCGACTTTACTTGAATTCTTAATAAATCAGTTTGTTCAGCTTTTACCCACTTTGGTTTTTTACCACTTTTATCAATGATTTTTTCCTTGGCCAAAACATCAAGTGGATACAGAGCTAATCCAAGAATAAAAATAATGAATAGTGAGTTTTGTAACATCTTAATTAAAGGCTAGCACTCTCAGTGGGCATAGCACGATCTACTTTTTTAACTAAGCCTTGAAGTACTTTTCCTGGACCTACCTCAGTGAAAGATGTCGCACCATCTGCAATCATGTTTTGCATAGTTTGAGTCCAACGCACAGGCGCAGTCAATTGAGCCATTAAATTTTCTTTTATTTCTTCAGGACTGGATACTGCATATGCGGTAACGTTTTGGTAAATAGGACAAATACCTGTTAAAAATTTAGTATTGGCTATTGCTGCAGCAAGTTCCGCTCTGGCGGGTTCCATTAAAGGAGAATGAAATGCTCCACCAACTGGAAGCAATAGAGCTCTTCTTGCTCCAGCTGCAGTAAGTTTTTCGCAAGTATCCTGCACTGCTAGAGTACTTCCCGAAATAACCAATTGACCAGGACAGTTGTAGTTTGCAGCAACAACGACACCGTCAATACTTTTACAAATTTCTTCAACCACATTATCATCAAGCCCAATTATTGCCGCCATTGTTGATGGCTCTGCTTCACAGGCTTTTTGCATTGCCATAGCTCTTTGTGATACCAATCTAAGACCATCTTCAAATTGAAGGACTTTATTTGCGACTAATGCAGATAATTCGCCAAGTGAATGACCAGCAACCATGTCGGGTTTAAAATTATCGCCCAAGCTAGCAGCAAGGATGGTCGAATGAAGAAAAATTGCAGGTTGCGTTACTTTGGTTTCTTTCAGCTCTTCAACGGTTCCATTGAACATAATATTCACGATGTCAAAGCCTAGGATGTTATTTGCTTGTTCAAATAAGGCCTTTGAATTAGGATTAGAATCGTATAAATCCTTTCCCATTCCTATAAATTGTGATCCTTGTCCAGGAAAAACGTATGCTTTCATAATATTCAGTTCTAATTTGTGGCAAATATAAAGTTCCGAAAATTTGGAGAAGGAATAGGAGCATAAATTTTTCAAAGGCTACCTTTGTTTTTATATTAGTAGAAATATGATAGTTGTTACAGGTGCTGCGGGGTTTATTGGAAGTTGTTTGGTTGAAAAATTGAATCAACAAGGTTTTTTTGAATTGATATTGGTTGATGATTTTTCGCAAAAGAAGAAAAAAGTAAATTACGACAACAAAAAGTTCAAAGCTTTAGTTGATCGAAACGATTTTCCAGTATGGTTGAATGACAATCATAAGTTAGTAGAATTTGTTTACCATATAGGAGCAAGAACTGATACAACGGAGTTTGATGTTGCACTTTTTGACGAATTAAACCTGAACTATACAAAGTCTCTATGGGAAATATGCAGTAAGAATTCTATTGCATTTGTTTATGCTTCATCAGCAGCGACTTATGGATTAGGCGAATTTGGTTATAAAGACGATCACGCGCTTCCTGTCGAATTGAAACCATTAAACCCATATGGCGAGTCAAAGAATAATTTTGATATATGGGCTTTGAAACAAGAACGATACCCTTATTTCTGGGCTGGTTTTAAGTTCTTTAATGTCTATGGGCCAAATGAGTATCACAAGGGCAGAATGGCTTCTGTAATATGGCATGCGTTTAATCAAATTACATCCACAGGTGCGATGAAGTTATTTCAATCACATAATCCAAACTATCAAAATGGTGAGCAGTTGCGAGATTTTATTTACGTGAAAGATGTCGTAGAAGTGTTGTTTTTTATGATGAATAATCGGCAAGTTGAAAATTCAGGATTATATAATTTAGGAACAGGAAAAGCGCGTTCTTTTAACTCTTTGGTGCAGTCTACTTTTAACGCTCTTAAACTTGAGCCTGCAATTTCCTATATTCCAACACCAAAAGACATTAGGGATAAGTACCAATATTTTACTGAGGCAGATATGAGTAAACTAAAATCAATTGGTTATAAAAATGAATTCACTTCTTTGGAAAAAGGGGTTGAGGATTATGTTACCAATTACTTAATAGATGGCAGCTACTACTAACTAATTTCTTCTAGTAGGTTAACAAGTTGTGACCTGATTTTTATCAATCGATCTTTTAGTTCTTGTTGTTCAAGTAATGCATTCCGATCGTCTTTTAATGCTCTTTTTGCACCCTCAAGTGTATGTCCCTTCTCTTTGACTAAATCGTATATAATTTTGAGATAAGCCAAGTCTTTTTGAGTAAAAAGACGATTACCTTTTTTATTCTTTTTGGGTTTGAGAATATCAAATTCACTTTCCCAAAAACGTATTAGCGAAGAATTCACCTCAAAAATTTTGGCTACTTCTCCAATGCTGTAATACAGTTTTGTTATTTCTCTTTCGCGATAAGGCAAAATATGTACTTAATTTAATAGTGTCACTAAAGTAATCAAAAGTACTGTTAGTCAAATGATTGTATAGGTTGGTCTGATAAATCAATTATTTGTTGAAATTGGTCTGGAGAAAGGTCTTGATAATAATAGTTTACAGGGTCGATTTTAACACCATTTTTCAAGACTTCATAGTGCAGGTGCGGAGCAGTGCTGCTTCCTGTATTCCCAACTAAACCTAATACATCTCCTCGATTTACTTTTTGTCCTTTACGAATATTAATTCTGCTCATATGCGCATAAATGGTTTTGTATCCATAACCATGATCTACAATCACATGAAACCCAAAACCAAATCTCCTTTTTTCTACTTTTGAAACTGTTCCGCTGCCAGTTGCAAAAATTTGGGTGCCTGATGGCGCGGTAAAATCTTGTCCTTCATGCATTTTTCTGATCTTTAAAATAGGGTGCATCCTTATTCCAAATCCAGAACTTATTCTTTTTAAGTCTTCACTTTTCAGAGGCATGATAGAAGGAATACTCGCAAGCATCTGCTCTTTTTTACTTGCCATCTCTAGAACTTCATCAAAGGATTTAGATTGGATATAGATCTGTTTGGTAAGTTCATCCATTTTATTGGCCGTTTTTATAAGAATATCTGAGTTGTTATATCCCTCTAATTTAGCATATCGATTTACACCTCCAATTCCCGATTTTCTCAAGTTATCAGCAATGGGTTCAGCTTCAAGAATTACACGGTATATATTATCGTCCCTTTCTTGAATGTTAGATAAAACCTTCGACACATTTTCCAGCTTATTATTAAGTAATTCGTACTCGTGAACTAGCTTTTCATTTTCTCGTTTAAGTTGTCTTTCTTCAGGTGTATCAAAAAAGAAGAATGTAACAACAAGAAATAGAGTTGCAAACACAATTCCACTCAGAGTATACGTTACCAGTTTGAATAAACGGTCTTTAGCCGTGAGCTCAATTTGCTCATAGCTTAGTGTCTTTGTATTGTATTTGTATTTCTTACTTGCCATTTATATCAAGTCTAGCTTAATATTTCAATGTACAAAGTTATTGAATAAACCTAAATTTGCACGAGATGAAAAATTGCGCTATAAAATGCAATGTTAGCTGGTGTTCATCGGTTATTTTAAAGAAGAATATTAAAAGCAAAAAATGAATTGGGAAGTAAACGAAATAAGGAAAAAATTTTTAGAGTTCTTTGAATCAAAAGGACACCTTATTGAAGCATCAGCGCCTATGGTAGTGAAAGACGATCCGACCCTGATGTTCACTAATGCGGGGATGAATCAGTTCAAGGATATTTTCCTCGGAAATAGAGCTTCCGAAGTTAAGCGTATTTCAAATTCGCAAAAATGCCTAAGAGTTTCAGGAAAACACAATGATCTAGAAGAAGTTGGTGTAGATACCTATCATCATACTATGTTTGAAATGCTTGGAAATTGGTCCTTTGGCGATTATTTCAAAAAAGAAGCGATAAACTGGGCTTGGGAACTTTTAACTGATGTCTATAAATTAGATAAAGACAGGCTTTATGTTACTGTCTTTGAAGGAGACAAGCAAGACACTACTGAGGCTGACTTTGACGCAGAAAATATATGGTCAAAGCTTATAGATAAGAAAAGAATAATAAGATGTGATAAGAAAGATAATTTTTGGGAAATGGGAGAAATGGGCCCTTGTGGTCCTTGTTCAGAAATTCACATTGATTTGCGTCCAGAAAAAGACCGCAAGATACTAGATGGAAAAACTCTAGTCAACAAAGACCACCCATTGGTTATTGAAATATGGAATCTAGTTTTCATTCAATTTAATAGAGACTCTAAAGGAATATTGTCCAACCTGCCTAATCAACATGTTGACACTGGAATGGGACTAGAAAGGCTGGCTATGGCCCTTCAAAAGAAAGAATCAAATTACGATACGGACGTTTTTAGTCCAATGATTTCTACGTTGGAAAAACTTTCTAAGAAGCAGTTTAAGTCTTCTGATAGTAAAGAAGATATCGCTTTCAGAGTTATTTCTGACCATGTAAGAGCAGTGTCATTTTCTATTGCTGATGGTCAGCTGCCATCCAATACGGGTGCCGGATATGTGATAAGAAGGATATTAAGAAGAGCCGTACGTTACGGGTATAGTTTTTTAGATTTTGATCAACCTTTTATGCATGAATTAGTTCCTGTATTGATTCATCAACTTGGTGATCATTTTGAAGAATTAAAGGCACAAGAGAGTCTTATTTCGACTGTGATTAAGGAGGAAGAGGAGTCTTTTTTACGCACACTTGCCAGAGGGATTGTTAAGTTAGAAAAGGCGTTAAAATCTGATACTAAAATAGAAGGAAAGCAGGCTTTTGAATTGTATGACACCTTTGGATTCCCAATTGATTTAACTGAGCTGATTGCCAGTGAACACGATGGTTCTGTCGATATGCTAGGATTTACAAAGGAGTTAGAACTTCAAAAAATGAGGTCACGAAATTCAAATGTTGTTACAACAGATGATTGGATCGAGAACAACAGGAATATTGCGCAAGTTTTTATTGGTTATGATGATTTAATTTCAGAATCTACGATTATTAAATACAGAGAGATTGAAACTAAGGGTGAAAAGTTTTATCAAATTGTATTAGATAAAACGCCATTTTATCCTCAGGGTGGCGGCCAGGTAGGTGATTCTGGAGTTTTAAAGCAAGGTACAGTCGTTGTTAAAGTCATCGGTACGAAAAGAGAAAATGATTTAATCATTATTACAACAAAAGATTTCGGATTAAATTTGAATTCAAGTTTAATTGCTGCAGTTGATTATCAACGCCGAAAGCTTGCTCAAGCTAATCATACTGCAACACATCTTCTGCATTTAGAATTGCGTAAATTATTAGGAACTCATGTCGAGCAAAAAGGCTCTTATGTATCTGCTGATTATTTGCGATTTGATTTTTCACACTTTCAAAAAGTATCTGAAGTGCAGTTAAGGACTATTGAGGAGAAGGTAAATGATCTGATTTTTGACAATCTGTTGCTTAATGAAAATCGAAATGCCTCAATGGAACAGGCAAACGAGGTAGGGGCAATGATGCTTTTCGGTGAGAAATATGGAGATAAAGTAAGGATAGTTTGTTTTGGCGATTCTATAGAACTATGTGGAGGTACGCACGTAAATCACACTAGTGAGATTCGACTGTTTAAAATAACGGGGGAATCTTCTGTGGCTGCTGGTATAAGAAGAATTGAAGCCATTAGTTCCAATAAAGCTTTAGAGTTCTTAAATAGTCAACAGAGGGATTTTGATATTGTTAAGAATAAACTTCAAAATTCAAAACAACCTATCAAGGCATTAGAAGAAGTACTTTTGATAAACGCAACCTTAGGTGAGCAAATGTTAGCTATAGAAAAGGATAAAGCCAAAGAATTAAAATCCTTTATACAAGATAATATTGAAATTAATAGTACTGAACTGAAATTCTTTTTCGGTAGTACAACTGTACCGGCAAAAAATGTAAAAGATATTCTGTTTGAGTTAAAGGCGACAAATGGTGACTTAGTAATAGGCATTGCTTCTTTATCTAAGGATAAAGTTACAATTAGTCTAATGGTGAGTGATTCAGTTGTAGAGTCAAGGTCTCTAAAGGCGGGTGATGGCATTAAACTAATATCTAAAGCAATAAATGGTGGAGGAGGAGGACAGCCTTTTTTTGCGACTGCAGGTGGCAAGAATCTAAAAGGTGTTGAAGAAGCTTTCCTAAATCTAAAAGAGTGGATCAGTTAGTTGTTTTATATTTAATTGATTTCTAAATTATAAGGCATAAAAAAAGGGGTGAATTTCACCCCTTTTTTACGTCTTATGTTTTGATGTTTATTTTACAATAAACTTCTCTTGATATGTTTCACCATCTACTTCAACAGAAATAGTATAGAAGCCTGTAGCAACGTCAACAAGATTAATTGCCTTGTTGCTGTTCCCGCTTAATATTCCATAAGCTTCATTGTAAACCGTTCTTCCGTTTATATCCATAATCGAAACAGAAATATCATTTGTATTTAAACCTTTAAAGTCAAGATTAAATACTCCGTTGTTCGGATTAGGATAAAGTGTTAATGTAGCTCCAGAAGTATTCTCTAGAATGTTTAACGTAATAACGGTAACCTCAAAAGATTCACTTGTTGATCTACATTGATTACTGTTAGTATAAGTTACTGTATAAACTCCATCTGTTTTATAGATATGCTTTGGAAGTCTAAAGTTTGAAGAATCACCATCTCCAAAATCCCAACTGTGAGTTGAACCTGCAGATGTGTTGCTTGTAACCTTAAATAGAAGACCATTTACTGTATCAGTAATAGTAACCACTGGTCTACCTAGAATTTTCATAAGAATACTGTCTTGTGAAATACATCCTTTATGATCTACTGTTACTTTAACATAAGCTCTTTTTGAAGGAAGTTCAAAATCTGATACAGTAGCACCAGGATCTTGATTAGTGCTAGATCCATTGTATCCATCCCATGAGAAAGAAGCACCAATTGTACCATCAACGTTACTTAATACACTTTTAGAAGCACCCTCACAAACAATAATACTATCCATGCCAAAGTCTGCAGCAGGAGAGTATGTAATATCAAAAGTATCACTAGAAATACATCCCCAGTTATCTGTCGCAATTACAGAATATGTTGCTTGTTTTGTAAAAGCAACTACTGCTGTAGAATCTGTAGAACTCCAGTTGTATGTTGTTCCACCCACGATGGTCGCATCAACATTTAGAGTTGTTCCAAAACACATGTTCGTGTCATTAGGTAAAGAAACAGCATCAGGTGTAATTATCTCTATTGTATCAACCACAACACCACAAGCATTGAAGAAGGTAACTGAATATTCACCCGGAGTCGAAATGTTAATTGCTTGATTAGTATCTATGTTCGTTCCAGTTGCTAGATCCTTCCATATTGCTGTTTCTCCAAAGTTTCCTCTACCAGCAGTAAGTACAGTAACATCACCAGGGCATAGACCATAATCAGCAGTTAATTTCACATCTGAGATAGGTGTAAATTCATCTGCACCAATACTAGGAGTTGCAGCAGAACGAGGATCACCATCAAAATCTTCAGAAATCGCTGGTATAGCTATGCCAGCTTTTGATAATGCATTATTACAAACGTGAAGGTCATTTCTTTTTGTATCGTAAAAGAAAGGATTCAATTGTTTTGAATTAGCATCAAATGAAGTAGCATTTTGATATGCAGCAATTGTTGTATAGTCACCTCCACCAGTGCCACCATTTGAAACGATATTATTACCAGGAGCATAGAAGTTGTTGTAATCTGATTTCGTTAAATGTCCAAACGATGCTTGACGAACAGCAACTCCTGCAACTTCTACGGAAACAATATTATTCCACATTGCATTTCCTGTTCCTTGGTTGTAGAAAACACCTTCGTTGTTTCCGCTATTACCATTAATTACAATGTTATTATTAGCAATTTGTGTAAAGTTAGTATTCTCAATAGTAATACCTCTGAATTCAAGACTACTCCAAGGTTGCCCTATATTCAAGAAGTTATTGTAAATCCAATTCGTTCCAGAAGCTTTATTGTAGTCTGTTATGAAAACTCCGTAACGTGGCCATTGACTATTTGAAGACTTAACAATATTATTTTCAATAATTAGATCATCTGTTGTTCCGTCAATATAAATACCCATTCCTATTTGATCTGATGCACCTCCAGCATAAATGTTTGTTGCAAGTGAAGACATTTCATTGCTGACGATTTCAATATTGCTTGATCCTTTGAAATGAATACTAGATAAGTATGTTCCAGAAAAATTACAATCTGAAACATTATGTGAAGAACCACCTTCTATAGAGACTCCATCAGCTCCTCCAACGAAGTCGGACTCTATAATTGAGATATTGTCCCCTGAATTATTGCATTGAATCAAAGTATTATTTCTGTTACTGTTAGCATAATCGGCTTTAAATCCACAATTTATTATCTGAATATTGTGTGAACCATTCTCCATTGATATATTCCGTGAGTTATCTGTAGTAAATCCATTTTGACTGTAAAAATCAATACCCTCAATAAACATATATGAAACATCATCAAGACGTAGAATATAGTTATTATCAACATCACAAGAATCAAACGTGAGTTTAACTCTACCAAATGCTGGATGTTTTGGTCTAAGGATAATAGGAGATGTTGGACTTGAACCATATATCAGTGGAAAATCATATTGACTAACACGTCCATTATGACTAGTGTCTATCTCAATAACTAATGAGTCACATATTCCGCCAATTATGGCGAACGAATCCAAAGCGTTGTTTAGAGTTAAAAAATCATTTGCACCATTAACGGTGTCTCCAACTGACCATTTTTTGTTAAGAGGAAGTGTTCGTGATATAACGATAGTAATAGTATCGTTTATATTCATTGAATCGGGAACTCCATTGGGCATCGATGACCAAACTAAAATTGTATCATTTGTTTTAAACCCTGGAGCATGAGTATAGACTTTAAATTGCTTACATGCACTTGGAAGCATACTATCTACTCGCCATACGTTAGGCATGCTAATAGGAGGCAATGGTAGACCATTAGCTGCTGTAGTTTTTAGAATACCACCAAGTAAAACACTATCTACTCTTTCTAAACCATCATTACAAACCTCAATAATAAGGTCTTGTACCAAGGTGCCTGGACATACTGGATTCCTAGGTGATATTACTTCACTAACAGTAGTAGTATAATCAGGTGGAAACAATACCATAAAATCAACTCCACTACCACCTGTAGTACTTATACATGGATTCGTAGAACTGGAAGTAAACATATTAACACGCATTCGCTTTGCTCCTGGTCCACTTAGTTGTGAAGCTGGAGGCATAGGCACACTAAATTGCACGATTAAATTATTTGTATTCAACGAAACTCTAGGTCCATTGTATATTAATTCATTACTAGAAAAGTTGTTATCGTCGTTCATATCAATCCAAACTCTTGGATAATAAGATGTTCCAACTACATCATAACGAGCTGTTAGCGTCATCTGAACTTGAGATGAAGGTCTGACTAACATTTCAGAGCTAGCTGTCAAATCAGTATATGTTCCAAACAATCCACCTAAAGAAACGTTTTTCACGGCTCCAGATGTTTGTAATTGATCCATAGAAGTCCATGCTCGAGAAGCCATTGGACTGCAATATTGAGCGTAAGATTCAGCTCCGATCATTAAGAACAGTGCTAAAATCGAAGTGTATGTAATAAATTTTTTCATAATTATTATTATTTTAAATTTTGGTACTGATTATTAGTGTAGAGTGATTTTACCATTAAACAATGTATTGCTTGCGCTGTTTATTGAAAGCTGATAAACACCTGACGCTAAATTTTGGTCATTTAAATTTAATGTGAATCGTTGTAATGAGTTTTTAGATTCATCGAAAACAACACGTCCGTTTAAATCTATGATTTTTACGCTTACAGAACTTAAATCAATGTCCGAAGGTAATTCAACGTTCAATAAACCATTTGTTGGGTTAGGGTAAACAGTAACATCTGAATAAGTATTCACCTCATTCGTTCCAACAGTAATAACTTCAACACTTTTACTCATGGTCGCAGTACCACAATTTTGAGAAGTAATAGTAAGTGTTACGGCGAAAACTCCGTTTGTATCATAAATATTTACAGTTTTCCAGATCATTCCAGAATCAATTTTCCCATCTCCAAATGACCAATGATAATCTATACCCGTTTTGTCATCAGCAATGAATTCCCAATTAGATTGTGAAAATTGGCTTCGTACAAACGTTGCAAATGGAAGTGCATCTACTGTAACTTTAGTCGTATCTGTTGAAACACAGTTAAGAGGATCAGTAAACTGTACCCAATAAGTAGAAGAACTATCAACGAATTGACGGCTAGAAGAAGAGCCGTTGCTCCATACATAAGTTCCTGCACCAGTACCTGGATTTAAATCAACGGTATTGCCTTCACATAGAATAGTGTCTTTAGTTAAATCAACAGCACTAGAGATCGTTATTTCTATCGTATCAGTGGAATAACATCCATCACTATCATTAACAGCTATAAAATATTGTCCTCTTTTGTTTATAGTAATACCAGCAGTAGTTGCGCCAATATTCCAAGAGTAGCTTCCGTTTGTAATGTCTGCTGAAATTGCAATGGTTTCACCATCACATAAGTTAGTATCGTTAGGAAGTTCAACAACCTTGTTAGTTATTATGTTGAAACTATCTACAGCAGATCCACATTCGCCAACTAATTCTGCATAATAAGTTCCAGTTTGCGTGAATTTCTTAGAAGTTGCTGTATCTGTACTATTCCATATAATTCTATCGGCAGCAGAAATTTCAGAACTAACAGTTAAGGTATCACCTTCACAAATGTTGTAATTATCACCAACAGAAAACTTAGAAGGAGCTGAATATTCAAAAGCACCAGGATCAGGAGTATTTGCTGACCTTATTGCACCATCAACATCATCAGTTTGAAATAATGCAACTCCAATATTGTCAATTGAAGCGTTACATGTTCTTAGTGTACTATCCACAAACATAGGATCTACAGAAATACCATTGATTTCAAAACCATAATTGTTTTGCCAATTGCTTAAATCTGGAATAGTTTGATTACCAAATTTCCCTAAGTCATCTTTAGCATACAATACATTGTTATTCATTGCACTTACTGAAGAAGTTCCTTGAACTTCAAAAGCTAACCCATCACCATAATTTGCAACAATGTTATTATGCATTTCATTTGCACCACTATTTCCAATGTATATGCCAGCAGCTGTGGTATTACTACCTAACATACTAATAGCGTTATTAGTAATTTCATAAAACTTTACGTTATCTAATCGAATCCCGTTGTACGAAGTATTTAATGAAGAGTCACCCATAATAAATCGGTTATTATAAACAACAACTTTATTAGAAGGAGTTCCACTTGAGTTAAGCAGTCTCATTCCATATCTCATTGAACGTGTTGTTTCAATGTTGGAGTTGTCATGGATTTCTACTGAACCAGCGGCATCGTCTATATAAAGAAAAGTACCACTAGTTGAAGGGTTTCTATTAGCGACGTTGGTGTTTGTATTACCTGTTAATTTTAAATCTAACGTATGAATAACAAATACACCACCATTATAATGGTTGTTAAAGGAACAATTAGTAATACTAATTCCTTCATTAGGAAAACCTGCTCCACCTGGTGCTTGAAATCTAATGGCTTCAGTTCCTCCATTGAAATCACAACCATCAAAACTTATGTTTTCAACACCGCCAAATCCGTCTTGTCTTATTAGCCTAGCATTGGTGCTTGAACCAGTATAGGTAATGTGGAAGTTACAATCATTAAATGCAATGTCATTTGAGTTATTAAAAAGAACAAGTCCTGAATTTGAACTAGCACTTGAATCTTGAATTGTCAAATCGTTGAAAGTAATGTTTTGAATATCTTTAAAGCTAAGAACATAATTCGAAGAAGAAGAAGTACTTGACCAATTTATAATAGCAGAATCAGCATCTCCTGCCATAGATTTGAATGTTATTTGTGCGTTATTGGTAATTCCAGGAATAATATTGAATTTTCCTTCAGCATAATGTTTTCTTGAGCTAAGATTAAAAATAACGTTACCACAAACACCAATCTCCTCAATGTCTCTAATTACTTTAAATAATGAGTCATAATCAGAAGTTGGAGTACCAACTGTATAGGTTCCTTTTAAACCTGGTCGAGGAACTCTTGTGAGTGTATCATCTCCCTGAAAATCATCTAGTGTATCCCCATTTACTAAACTCAACCACACCTTTATAGTATCACCATATTTATAGGTTAATGCTCCTAAGGTAATATTTACAGCGGAAGCTGCACCACCAGCACTAATATTACCTTTCCAATTATATGCAGTTTGCATAGTGTCATTCTTTGACCATTGAATAGTTGCGCTATCAATCGCTGTTTGACTATTACTCAATAAAGAAATAATAACAGAATCACCAATAGAACATGAAGGAACAAAAGGATCTAGGATTTCATTAATTGCGGCATTTTCTTGATACAGTACAGAGAAGACGTAATCTTCAGCTTCACCAGATTGACTACCCCTAGAACAAGGGTTGTTAATTGGAGCGGCGTTCCACTCTGAACGAAATCGAATTCTATATGTACCACCAGCTGTTGGGTTACCGTTATAGGTAGCAGGAATAGAAAATGTTCCATTGTGAGGAGGACGAGCTTGTCTAGATATAACTCGTTCACCGGCCTCAAAAGAATTTGATTTATCCCAATCAATCCATGCAGTTAAACCACTGTTTTGACTGTTTGATGGGTTAGTTGAAATTCTATAATTTACTATTGTCCCAGGAGTACAGACGTATTCACGAGCATTACCAGTTGTGTAATCACTATAACCATTGCTGTTTCCATCCCAAAGGACTGATCGACTAGTTAGATTGGTAGTGCCATTAGTTAAAGAGACTTCTTGGATTGATTCCCAGTCATTTGAGTAGTTTGGGCTACAATATTGCGCGGCCCCCATTATCCATGACGAAAGCAGGAATGTTAGTAAACCTAATTTTGTGTAAACGTTTTTCATATGCTGTTATTTACCTGTTTAAACTTAAAAATCTTATTGAACTCCCAAATATAGAAATATTAACATAGTAACAAAAAAAAAAATTAAAATACCATTTTGAACAACCGAAGTAGGTTGTTGTTGGGCTAAAGTGGGTTTGGTAGGATCTTAATATTTTAAAATTTTATTTTTCTCGTTGTTCAACCCAACTATTATGAACGATTCATCGTCACTAACTTTTATATCAGCCATATCCTTAACATCTCCTTTTAAGAATACACCACTTTTTTCAAAAGGTTGGAAAAGAAATTGGCCTTTTCCATTGCCAATTGCCAGAAATCCAATTGACGCATCATTTCTAGGCGTTTCAACTTCAGCTGTGTAGAGGTTTCCAGCGCCAAGTATGTCTAGATTGCCGTCTTTATTAAAATCTTTGATAATCATACTTTGAACACAGCTAAATTGCAATTCATTAGGGAGTTTAGAAATTTTGAATTTTCCGTTTCCTAAGTTTTCAATGTAGCTATTTGCAAATGTTGTTGCTTTATAATTTAAGGCTTCACCTAGTTGTGATCCATAAATATCGTCAATAGTCGCTGAAGCAAATTCATTGAAAGTAGGAAATTTTTCTTTTATAAAAGGCATTTGTTGTGAAGAGCAAGTTCTGCCTCTTACCGGAAAACAAGCGCCATGATCGTAATACCCTAGAACAATGTCTAAAGATCCTGAATTATCAAAGTCGTGACACCATATTTGAAAAGGTTCGTTCTTAGTCGCTTTATACTTGTAATTCAGCCCTAAATTACCCACTACAATATCTTCATCTCCATCATTGTCAAAATCAGCAGTCTCAACACTATACCACCATCCAGTGCTTTCATATAGGTTATTTGCACTTTCTACTTTGCTAAGCTTCCCGTTCTCGTTTTTTAATAATAATAGTGGCATCCATTCACCTACAACAATTAGGTCGAGATCTTTGTCTCCATCATAATCAAACCATTTGGCATCCGTGACTAAACCCGGATACATCAAATCAGGCGCTAATTCTTCTGTTCTATCCTCAAATACACCGTTGTTATTTATGAGTAAGTAACTTCTCGGAGCAAACGGATATTTTTCGGGTGTTAAACGACCACCTATAAAAAGATCAAGATCACCATCACCATCATAGTCAGCAGAAGTCACCTCCTTGCCGCTTACAATAATATTAGGTAAGCTATTAAAGTCATTTCTAAAGTTTCCTTTACCATCATTTTTGTAGAGTCGATGTCTATATGCAGCAGTTTGATTTACAAATTCATTTCCACCACTTGCAACATATAAATCTACAAAACCATCATTATTATAATCAAAAAAGTGAGCGCCTACATCTTCCTTGTTTCTATCTGCTGTGAATGCTGGTAAAATCTTTTTCCGAAAAATGCCGGGAGTTTCTTGCATATATAAAACTGAAGGTTGTTTGTAGGCATTACAAAAGAAAACATCATCTAGTCCATCATTATCAACATCAGCTACTGCTATTTCTGGTCCATGTTGACTGTTACGGTGGGGGAGTAATATTTCCTTTTTAAAATCGTCATGTTCGTTTTCTGCATGCAAGAACTCGATAGCTTGATTTTCCTGCAGAGTGAATAGTGTATTATTCAGATTAGTTTTCGGTGTATTTCCTGAAGCATTGATATTTACCGTAATTGCTTGATTCGATGCTACGTTTTCAAGTAAAGAATATTTGCCATTAGTCCAGAAAACTTCAATACGATCAACTTTTTCATTTTGTCCAAGGCCAAAGTGAATTTCCGTTTCTACAGATGAAATATAACCTCTGGTGGGGTTGTAAAATTGAGTCTGTGATTTCCCATTCACTGTTATCACAACTTTAGATTGCTCAAGAGGAGTTTTATTACCGACAAGATTTATTCTTAAAAAGTTGTTTCCCAATTTTTCTACTGCATTGTTTTTGTAAATAAATGCTGTAGATTCTAAATTATTTGCAATTAATTCAAGGTCACCATCATTATCAAGATCTGCAAATGCAGCTCCCATAGAAAAGCTTTTTTCACCTAGGTTCCACTCAAACGTCTTTTTAGAAAATGAAAGATCTCCATTATTTTTATACATATAGTTACTTAGTGGAGTCGAAGGGGTTCCATCAAAAACACTTCTTCTTTCTTCTTTAGTTAGGTTTCTTCTATCTCCATATAGTTTTTTTGCCGAGAGGTTGTAATCATTATCTCTATCATCAAGTCTATATCCATTCGTAATAAAAATATCTTTTTCACCATCATTGTCAAAATCAGCCATTAATGGTGCCCAACTCCAGTCGGTTGAACTTATGCCTGCTAACTGTGCAATATCACTAAATGTGCCATTTCCATTATTGAGTTGAAGTGTGTTATACATATATTGGTGTGGAAAACCAAAACGAACTAATTCGTAAAATTTTTCTGGAGCCATTGCTCCCATCTGTGTCTTAATTCTAACATGATCTTCTGCTGACATATCTAAAGCAATAACATCTAAGTGACCGTCATTATTTAAGTCAGCAATATCATTACCCATACTATAAAGTGCTATATGAGTTGTTCGTTCCTTAGTTTCATTCTTAAATGTACCGTCTTTTTGATTGATATACATTCTATCAGGAGAATCATAATCATTAGAGACATATATATCGGGATAATTGTCACCATTAAGGTCGCCTACCGAAATCCCCAAACCATATCCACCTGCTACTTCTTTATCCAAACCACTTGATAATGTAATATCGGTGAACTTTCCACCGTCGTTTCTATATAAACGATCTTCAGTAACCTGTCGTTTAGTGTATTTATCTTTAGTTAGATCACCGCCACTGGACCATACATTGTCATGGTTTAGTATATAAGCGTCTAAGTCACCATCTAAATCCATATCGAAAAATGCAGATTGTGTACTGAATCCTGTGTCGGCTAACCCATATTGATCAGCAGATTCAGTAAAAGTAAAGTCGCCGTTATTTATTAAAAGGCTATTCATCCTTTTCTCAACAGGAAAATACCCACCCCGACTTAGATAAATATCTTGAAATCCATCACTATTAATATCAACTATTGTAATACCACTGCACCAATAGCCAAGTTGCCCTACATTGGCTTTTTTAGTAACATCCTCAAACTTTAGGTCCCCAAGATTTCGATATAACTTGTTACTTACCTCATTTCCAGTAAAAAACACATCTGGTAGCCCATCATTATCAAAGTCAGCAATTCCAACGCCACCGCCATTAAACTGGTACTGGAAGTCATAGAATATTAATTCTTGATCTGGGCTTATCGTATTGGCAAATGAAATCCCAGTTTGACTTGCATCAAGTTTTTCAAACATTTTTAAGGAAGTATTTATTTTCTTCTCAGCAACTTTAGCCTTCTCTATGTTTTCATGTTCACAGCCCATTAAAATGAGTAAAACTGAAAGGATTGAGGCTGCCTTTTGCAAACTCAATTGATTTAAATTAAGCATATTTCTGTACATCTTCTTTTTCAATTTTTGATCCCGATAAAATTACGAGTCTTTCAATGATATTTTTTAATTCTCTTATGTTTCCTGTCCAATCTTTTGTGGTCAATTCTTTTATTGCTGACTCAGAAATTTCTTTTTGAGCAACACCCATTTCTTTACAAGCGATATTCAAGAAGAAATTCACCAATTCAGGAATGTCACTTGTCCTTTCACTCAAAGATGGGTTTTCGATTAATATTACACTTAATCGGTGATATAAATCTTCTCTGAATCGAGTTGCTTTTATTTCTTCTTTTAGGTTTTTATTGGTTGCTGCTAGCACACGTACGTTTACTTTAATTTCTTTTTCGCCGCCAACTCTAGTTATTTTATTCTCCTGCAAAGCTCGCAGCACTTTAGCTTGAGCATTAGGACTCATGTCACCAATTTCATCTAAGAAAAGGGTTCCTCCTTCTGCTTGTTCGAATTTACCTTTTTTGGTTTTTATAGCAGAGGTAAACGCACCCTTTTCATGACCAAATAGTTCACTTTCGATTAACTCACTGGGAATTGCAGCACAGTTTACTTCAATAAAAGGATTCTTAGCTCTTTTACTTTGATTGTGTAATGCCTTTGCAATTAGTTCTTTCCCAGAACCATTAGGTCCTGTAATTAAAACTCGAGCATCGGTCGGAGCAACTTTAGCAATAATTTCGTGAATATCATTTATGGCTTCGGATGATCCAATAATTTTACTATTTGAGTAACGCTTAATTTTCTTTTGCAAGGTTTTGGTTTCAGTTACCAAGTTACCTTTCTCTAAACCGTTTCTTACAATTACTAAAAGTCGATTTAGGTCTAACGGTTTTGCCAAATAATCGTAAGCCCCCTTTTTTATGCAGTCAACTGCTGTTTCGATATCACCGTGACCTGAGATCATAATGATATTCAATTCTGGTTTGGATTCGTGTGCCATTTCTAGTAGTTCGCTTCCATCCATTCTCGGCATTTTTATATCACAAAGCACTAAATCAAAATCGTTAGAACGAATACTTGATAATCCCTCCATTCCATTTTCTGCCTCAGTAATTGAATGGCCTTCGTATTCTAGTACATCCCTTAGAGAATTGCGAATACTTTTTTCATCGTCTATAACTAATATACTTGCCATCTATTTGTGTACTATCCATTTCCAAAGTTCGGCATAAGAAACCTTTTTACCGTGCATAAGAATTCCTGTTTTGTAAATTTTTGCAGCAAGCCAAACGGTTACTAAAAAACCAACGATAAGCAAGGCCATTGATAATACAAGTTCCCAAACAGGAATACCTCCGTCCCCAATTCCAATTGCAACCCTAACCAACATTGCTATTGGTGAAGTGAATGGTATAATAGATAACCAGAATGCTATTGGTCCTTCTGGGTTATCTACAATAGAAGTCGAGAGTACATAAGCCAAGGTAAGAGGAAGTGTTACTGGAAGCATGAATTGTTGAGTATCGGTTTCATTATCTACCGCAGATCCAACTGCCGCAAATAGGGCACTATATAATAAGAAGCCCCCCAAAAAGTAAAAAATGAATAATCCGATCATCAACGGCCAGTTGGTTCGGTTAATAATATTGTTAGGGTCTAGTAAATCAAATTTATTTTGATTCACATTTTCCTGTTGAATTTCTGCAGCTATATCTGGAGTCACTTGGGTTTGGGCTGCAATTGCTGCAGGATCGTAATAGTCTTTGAAAATTGTAGACTGAACAGCCGTTAGAATTCCTGCTGTCAATATTATCCAGAGTAAAAACTGGGTTAAAGAAACAAGTGCAACACCAATGATTTTGCCCATCATTAACTGAAAAGGTTTTACCGAGGTAATAATTATCTCCACAATTCGATTCGATTTTTCCTCGATAACACCGCGCATTACCTGGATGCCATAAAGGAATATGAAAATGTAAATCATCGCTCCAAAAAAGAATCCTACGTAAGATGCTGCTTTGTCTAGCTTTTCTTCTTCACCGTTTTTAGTGAACTTGATAGAATTGAGTACAAAGTTTGTTTTGACATCATAAAAGGCCTCCCGCGAGATATTGTATTGTTTGAGTTTCAACTCTTCTACTACGTTTTCTACCTTATCCTCAATTACACGAATAACGGAACTACTGGGTTGCTTTTTATAATAAAGCTTCGAAACATTGCTGTTTTCAATATTTCTAGGAATATATAATACACAGGTATAATCTGAATTGAACAACAAGTCTCTGGCTTGCCCTATATTCATGCCAGTTCCATAGTTGAATTCAATATTCTTTGTGTCTTGTAAGTTGTTGAATGCTGGAGCCTTTTCATCGATTATTAAAACCTTGTGTTGGATATTCTCTTTGACACTCAAATAAATGACAAGCGATAACCCCGCAGCAAGCAATAGTGGACCTAAAAAGGTAATGAGTAAGAATGACTTTTTCTTTACTCGAACCAAATATTCTCTTTGTATAATTAGCCAAGTCTTATTCATGATTTCCTTGGTTTATTTCGTTTACTCTATCAATAAATATATCGTTCATAGAAGGAGTTGCTTTTTCTAACCCCAAAACATTTACATGCGGAATAATTGCATTTAGCAAATCATTTGGTGTTTTGTTATCGGCTAGTTTTATTGTTGAACAATGCTTATTGTTTATAATAGTTTTAGTTTCTTTCAATTCAGCATCAATCCACAATGCTTTTGCGAATGCCATATGGTCTCCTTGGTAAGTTACGCTAAACTCATTTCCACTGCGCGCTTCTTTTACATCATGAATAGATCCTTCTAGAATTTTTTTGGATTGATAAATAAGTGCAATATCATCGCAAATTTCTTCTACTGATGCCATGTTGTGGGTTGAAAGAATAACCGTCGTTCCTTCTTCCCTAAGTTTTAGAATTTCATCTCTTATGAGCTTTGCGTTTATGGGGTCAAATCCAGAAAACGGTTCATCGAGTATAAGCAGTTGCGGTCTGTGCATCACGGTAACAATAAATTGCACCTTTTGCTGCATTCCTTTCGAAAGCTCATCTATTCGTTTGTTCCACCAACCAGAGATCTCAAATTTCTCAAACCATTCTTTTAGACTTGCCATCGCCTCTGACTTTGACATTCCTTTAAGCTGGGCCAGATATAGCGCCTGCTCTCCCACCTTCATTTTTTTGTAAAGCCCTCGTTCTTCAGGTAGGTACCCTATATTTTTTTGGTGATGGATTTGAAGTGGTTCGCCATTGAAAAAAATCGCGCCTTCATCAGGTCCAGTTATCTGATTAATAATACGAATCAGGCTAGTCTTGCCTGCGCCGTTAGGGCCGAGTAGGCCGAAAATTTTGTTCGGAGATATTGATAAATCTACTTGGTCTAGTGCAGTATGATTTGTGTAGAATTTACTTACTCCTTTTATGTCCAGAATACTGTTCATTATAGCTCAAAAAAAAACGCCGGTAAAAAAAAATTACCAGCGCTCAAATATATACAATTGAATAATTTAGAATTAACTAAAGAAATCCTTCATTCTACTGAAAAAGTTATTTTCATTTTCTCCAGGATTTGGGATGAAATTTGAAGAGGTTTTTAGCTTCTCTATCATTGATGTTTCTTCTTTTGAAAGTTCTTTTGGAGTCCAAACATTTACAGTAACAAGAAGGTCTCCATTTCCGTAAGAATTAATACTTGGCAGTCCTTTTCCTTTTAGACGTAATAATTTCCCAGCTTGAGTTCCAGGAGCAATTTTAATTTTCGCCTTTCCATCCAAAGTTGGGATGTCAATTTGAGTTCCTAAAACCACATCAGCAAAGTTCAAATACAAATCATAGTACAAGTTCTGCCCATCTCTATGGAAATGCTCGTGTTTTGCCTCTTCAATTACAATAATTAAGTCTCCAGGAACTCCATCAAAAGGACCTTCGTTGCCTTTTCCTCTTAATGAAAGTTGCATTCCGTCTTCAACACCACCCGGAATTTCAATAGTCTCAACGACTTCTTGTCTAAGTTGACCATTTTGATCACTTCCTTTAGCTCTAGAACTAACTGATTGCCCTCCTCCATTACATGTAGGACATGTAGAAGCCGTCTGCATTTGTCCAAGAATAGTATTAGTAACTCGAGTTACTTGTCCAGCTCCTCCGCAAGTATTACAGATACTATATTTCGTTTCCGAAGAATTGGTAAGCTTGTTTAATTTGATTTTTTTAGAAACCCCATTTGCTATTTCTTCAAGAGAAAGTTTCACCTTAATTCTAAGGTTAGAGCCTTTTACTCTTCTGCTTCGAGTTCCGCCACCTCCGCCAAAACCACCAAAACCTCCGCCACCTCCTCCGCCGCCGAAGATGTCTCCGAATTGACTAAAGATGTCGTCCATATTCATTCCGGCGCCACCACCTCCGCCAAAACCGCCACCCATGCCTTGATGACCAAATTGGTCATAACGAGCACGTTTGTTTTCATCGCTTAATATCTCATAAGCCTCTGCAGCTTCTTTGAAATTTTCTTCAGCTTGGTCATCATCTGGATTTTTATCCGGATGATATTTTATTGCTAATTTGCGATAAGCCTTTTTTATTTCTTCTTTAGACGCTGACTTTGAAACGCCCAGTATTTCGTAAAAATCTCTTTTTGACATAATTATTCTCCTACTACAACTTTAGAGTAACGTAGTACTTTTTCATTGAGCATGTAACCCTTTTCTACAACATCGACGACTTTGCCCTTAAGATCTTCAGTAGGTGCAGGAATCTTCGTAATTGCTTCATGGAAATCTAGATCAAAGGTTTCATTTAACGCATCTATTTCTTTTAGTCCTTTATTTTTGAAGATGTTCTCCATTTTAGAATGAATTAATTGAATTCCTTCTTTTATTGTTTTAACATCATCAACTTCTACATTGTTTATCATGGCACGTTCAAAATCATCAATGATTGGTAGCAGATCTCCAAGCACTTGACCGCCTGCATTTGAAATAAGTTCAAGCTTTTCTTTTGCAGTTCGCCTCCTGAAATTTTCAAACTCTGAGTACAGCCGCAAATACCGGTCATTTAATTCTTGGTACTTCTCTTCTGCACTAGGCTCTTTTATCTCCTCTTCAATTTCAGCAGCGTCAGATTCAACGGTTGCATCAACTTCTTCCTTGACTTCTACTGACGTTTCTTCCGACTCTTCTGTCTGGTTTGTCACTTTTTGTGCACTCATTTGTATTTTTTTTAATCAATCCTACTTAAACGAATTGTTTGCCAAACCTATTTTTAGACAATTTGGCATAAAAAAACCCCGAACGCTGTCGGGGTTTCAAGTTTCAATTATTTTTTATTAAAGTTTTTCAACTACTTTGTCAAGAGCGAGATGTAAGCCTGAACCTCTTAAATTCTTAGCAATAATGACACCGTTTGCATCAATAAGAAAATTAGTTGGAATTCCTTCTACCTGATAATCTCTAGCAGCTTTATTATTCCAGTACTGTAAATCACTGACGTGGTATTCCCAATTCAAGTTGTCTTGGATAATCGCTGCTTTCCATGGACCAACAGCGCGATCTAACGAAACACTATAAATTTCGAATCCTTTAGCGCCTTTAAATTTGGCATTTTTGTATTTGCTGAAGGCTGCAACTACATTTGGATTTTCTTTTCTACATGGAGCACACCAACTTGCCCAAAAATCGATCAGGACAACTTTTCCTTTAAGGCTACTTAATGTAATTGGTTTTCCGTCAGGGTTGTTCATCTTAATTTCCGGAGCCTTATCACCAACTCTAGTTCCAACAAGAACTCCTTGCTCTGGTTTCTCTGAAAATAAATCCATACATGGAAGTATAATTAAAGCCCCTAGCAAAATCCCGCCTATTCCTATAAGTTTTGAAAATTTCATTTTTATATTTTTTTAGTAGGATTCTCTTCTAACAATTTCTGCGCCAATATTATTCAGACGTGTGTCAATGTTTTGGTATCCTCTATCTATTTGTTCAATGTTATGAATCACACTCTTTCCTTCGGCAGACATAGCTGCAATCAGCAAAGATACCCCAGCTCTAATGTCAGGAGATGTCATTTCTATTGCTCTTAGTGGATATTGACGATTTAATCCAATTACAGTTGCCCGGTGTGGGTCACAAAGTATGATTTGCGCACCCATATCAATCAATTTGTCTGTAAAGAAAAGCCGACTTTCAAACATTTTTTGGTGAATCAAAACGCTGCCTTTTGCTTGAGTGGCTACTACAAGCATAATGCTAATAAGGTCAGGCGTGAATCCAGGCCAAGGAGCGTCAGAGATCGTCATTATTGAACCATCAATAAATGTATCGATCTCATAATTCTTTTGAGCAGGGATAATTAAATCGTCATCTTTCTTGATAATAATGATCCCCAGTTTTTTGAAGACTTCAGGGATAAGGCCTAAATGCTCGTAACCGACACCCTTAATGGTGATTTCAGATTCAGTCATAGCAGCTAAGCCAATGATACTTCCTACTTCAATCATGTCTGGTAAAATAGTATGATCGGTTCCGCTAAGTTCTTTAACGCCGTCAATATGAAGCATGTTAGACCCAATGCCTGTTATTTTGGCACCCATTCTATTTAACATGTTACACAGTTGTTGAAGGTATGGTTCACATGCTGCATTGTAGATCGTCGATTTGCCTTTCGCAAAAACTGCTGCCATTACGATATTGGCAGTTCCAGTAACACTAGCCTCATCTAAAAGCATGTAAGTGCCTACAAGGTTTTTAGCATTTGCTTTATAAACACTAGTTTCTGAGTCATAATTAAATGTTGCACCAAGCTTTTCAAAGCCAATAAAGTGAGTGTCAACTCTTCTTCGACCAATTTTATCACCTCCAGGTTTAGGGATATAACCTTTTCCAAATCGGCCTAGCAATGGACCTACAAGCATTATTGAGCCACGCAATCCGCCACCCTTTTTCATGAAATCTGGAGAATGTAAATATTCTATATCAACATCATCAGCTTGAAATGAATAGGCCTCGGGTCCCAGTTTCTCAACCTTTACATTTAAATTTCGCAGGAGGTCAATTAGCTTATTAACATCTACGATATCTGGAACATTATTTATGGTTACTTTTTCGGGAGTCATTAGAACGGCACACAGAATCTGTAGTACTTCATTTTTTGCTCCTTGAGGAATAAATTCCCCTTTTAATTTTTTTCCACCAGTAATTTCAAAAGAACTCATATTTTGCTATCTTTTTTTTCTTTTCGGATTATGATTTCTTCTTTTGTTTGGTTTAGCACCGAGGTCGAGGTTTTTAACAAGTTCAGTGTCATCCGGAAGGATTAAATCTCCGCCTGAAACACGTTTTAGCTCGCTAATGATTTCGTCATCTTGAACTGAATCTTTATTCCACATGAGATATGCCTTTTTCATCATATTAGCGATCATAATGCAAAGTGCTTTTTTCTCTTCTTCGTCCTCTATTGTTTTAGCGTGTTCAATAAATTCTAAAATCAATCTACCGTAGTGCTTAAATCGCTTTTGCTCGGTTCCGTAACTAGGTTTTTCGGGAGTATTTTTCCTTTCTTCCGGAGTTGGTTTTGGGAAAGGAGATTCTACTTCCAATTGATAGTTCGCCATAATATGCAAGTGGTCCCAAAGTTTGTTGTTGAATTCTTCAACATCCCTAAGGCTAGGATTATATTGACCCATAACTCGAATTATAGTTTTCGCTGCTAAATCTCGCTCAGTATCATCTTCTAATTCTAGCGCCAGATTTACCATATTCTGAATATGCCTTCCGTACTCTGGAATAACAAGGTCAGTTCGAGTTGTATTGTAGTTCATAAATTTTGTATTCAATTTGAACTTCAAAAGTAGTTAATCCAATTTTAATTATTCTTGTAAAATTTGAAGTTTGGCGAACCGAAGAAGTAGTTGTTTTTGACCAGCGTTTTCAAAATTTATCAATGCTTTTTTGTTTTCTCCAATTCCTGATAATTCAGCTACGTTGCCTTTTCCAAATCTTTGGTGTAGTATATTTTGTCCAGCTTCTATAAGGCTACTATCACTAGCTTTAAAGTTTGCGTCCGTAACTAGTTTTGAGGGTTTAAAAGTCGGTTTGTTAACTCTTCGAGTTGTAGCGGGTTTTGAGGGACTTGGTGACGAAAAAGTACTACTTGGATTGTTTAATCCACCTGCGAATGAATAGTCAGATTCACTTTCATTTTTAGAAGAGCTGGGCTGTTCTATAAACTGTGCATCAATTTCTTCAATAAATCTGCTAGGTTCACAATACGTAAGGTTTCCCCAACGATATCTTGTGTTTGCCCAAGATAAAGTCGCTTTTATTTCAGCCCGAGTTACTGCTACATAAAAAAGTCTACGTTCTTCCTCTAATTCGCTTCTAGAGTTTACCGAAAGTTGAGAAGGAAATAAATTTTCTTCCATTCCCACAACATATACATAGGGGAACTCTAATCCTTTAGAAGCGTGGATAGTCATTAATGATACAACATTAGTGTCTTTTTTGTTGTTGTCAGCATCGGTGAGTAACGCAATATCCTTCATGTAATTCGAAAGGCTGCGATCGTCTTCATTCTCAATGATATCGGCACCTTCGGGAACCAAATCATTCTCGCTAAATTCTTTAATTGCGCTAAGTAATTCTTGAATATTCTCATATCTTGAAACGCCCTCTACGGTTTTATCAGCGTAGAGTTCTTTGAGGATTCCGGAGGTACTGGCAACTCTACTCGCTAATTCATAAGCGTTGGTGGTTTCAACCATTCGGCTGAAAGTTGAAATCATTTCTCTAAATGAAAAGATTTTGTTTAATACTGCGCTGCTAAATTGAAGACCATGATTTACTGGGTTTTCGAGAATATCCCAAACACTTTTTTCGTGTTGGTTAGCAGCTAAGAACATCTTATCAAGAGTAGTATTTCCTATTCCTCGTTTTGGATAATTAATTACTCGCTTTAAAGCTTCTTCGTCATTTGGGTTGATCACCATCCTAAAATAACCCAATAAATCCTTTATTTCTTTTCGCTGGTAAAACGACAGGCCGCCATAAATCCGATAAGGAACATCTTTCTTACGAAGAGCCTCTTCCATTGATCTCGATTGTGAATTGGTTCTATAAAGAATCGCAAAATCAGAGTTTGGTCGCTTTTCATCATTCACTCGATAAAAAATATCACTAGCTACTTCGTAGCCCTCTTCGTTGTCACTTAATGTTTTAATAATTCTGATTTTCTCCCCAATATCATTGGATGTCCATACATTTTTTTTAATCTGTTCTTGATTTTTCCGAATTATACTGTTTGCTGCATTTACGATGTTTTGAGTAGATCGATAATTCTGTTCTAGTTTGAAAGTAGCTACGTCAGGGTATTCTTTTTTGAAGTTTAGAATATTCTGAATATTTGCTCCTCTAAAAGAATAGATGCTTTGAGCATCATCGCCAACAACACAGATGTTTTCAAAACGTGCAGTCAGTTTCTTTAGAATAAGATATTGGCTGTAGTTCGTATCTTGGTACTCATCCACTAAAATGTATTTGAATTTGTTTTGGTAATTAAGCAATGCTTGTGGATGGTCTCGAAATAAAACATTCGTTTTGAATAGCAAGTCATCAAAATCCATGGCACCTGCTTTAAAACAACGTTTTTCGTATTGCTCATACACATAACCCAATTCTGGTTTTTTACTTTGAACATCCTCTTTACTGATAGTGGGGTTGTTTTTGTAGTTCGCTGCCGAAATAAGATTGTTTTTAGCAGAGGAGATTCTGTTTAAAACCAAGTTTGGCTTGTACACTTTATCGTCGAGGTTTTTCTCTTTAATTATTCTCTTCAATAAACTCTTAGAGTCGTCGGTGTCATAAATTGTGAAATTGGAAGGGTAACCGATAAGGTGAGCTTCGGATCTCAATATTCTCGCAAATACAGAGTGAAACGTTCCCATCCAAATATTTCTGGATTCGGAAGGACCTACAATTTTTGAAATCCGTTCCTTCATTTCTTTGGCTGCCTTATTCGTAAATGTCAACGATAGTATAGAGAAGGAGTCAACTCCTGTTCTGACCATATGAGCGATTCGATAGGTTAACACTCTAGTTTTACCAGAGCCAGCTCCAGCAATAACCATTACTGGACCTTTTGTGTGCTCTACAGCTTTTCTTTGTTCGGGATTTAATTCATCTAAATAGGAAGTCGTACTCATATATTTGCAAATAAAGGCAACATTGTAGCTGCAGAGATGGCTAGTTAATAACTTATTAAAGATTCATTTTGGGTGAGCAGTTGTTTTTTTAGTGGTTGATTTTACTGAATTTTGGAGGTCAGTCATTTGAGAGTTCTGTGTTTGTTGGGGCTAATGAAATTGCGATTTCTTTTGAAATATGGAAAATTGTGGAATTACATTTTTATTGATTTTTGTCCTGTAATTCAGACTGTTACTTTAGGACGCTTGGCCCTCTTTTTCATGAATAATGTCGCGTGATTTTTCTATTTATTTTTTAAGCAAATAGCTGTTTATTGATAAACCTGTATAACTTTATGGAATATTAATCTTTAAAATTTAATTATTATGAGCGAAGAATTAAACGAAAATGAATTAGAAGGTGTAAGCGGTGGAGCAGGCCTACCAAAAGGTAGTCCTGGTCGCGGTGGTGTTAGAAAGCCTGGAGTTGATGGTGGACGTGGTCGCGATAAAGAATTTGAACCAGATGCTCCTACTCATCCTCCTGTTGCGGGAACTTCTGTTGCTCCAACAATAAACCCTGGACGCGTTGGACGTGGTGGTAGACGCTAGAGATTATTGTTGGGTGTAGGAGTCAAATTATGTCTGCTGCCAACATTTCCAATATAAGTTGCTGCTGTAACTGTAAAAATTTAAAGACCCTTTTGGGTCTTTTTTTTGCTTAAATAAATTCTGTTTGGGTATGTAAATGTGTTGGAATCGACTTCATTTTACAGAAACGAAAAAAAAAGGAAATACTGTAATTTGTTTTGTTGGTTATATTCTGAATTATTCTTGAAAATTAGATGCGTTAATTATTGTTTTATTTATGTTTGAAGCAAATAAGAGAAGACCTTACTTTATCTAGTACTAGTCTCGTTCCGAATAATGTTTTATCAAAATAATTTTCTGCTAAGAAGTTTTTCGAAACTATTATTTGGTTTTGCAGTTTTGGTAGCTATTGTGCCTGCTTCAGCTCAAAATAGTGGGGAATTGGGAGGCTTACTGAAAACGACATTCAAAAAGAATCCTAATGTTTTAATCAGTGAAATTGGAATGAATTTTCAGGAAGGGCAAGTTCAGGTTGCCAGTGGAGAATTTAATCCAGTTTTAGATTTTGGAATAAATAAAAGTTACAATATAAGCCCCTCCACAATTGATCAACGCAATGGGTGGCTAGGCTATGCGGAAAACCCTTCTTTTGAAACCGATATTTTAGAATATGAATTGGCGGTTTCAAAGCGGTTTCAGATAGGTACTCTTGTTAGGACTTCGGTTGGTGTGATGAATTTTGGGCGTGACGCTTTGTTTGAGGGTCTTTCAAATGCAGGATTTGGAGATTATGTGACCAATAGAGGTCGCGTTTTTGTTGATGTTACACAGCCGTTGTTGCAGGGTAGGGGAAAGAAATTCTACGGGGCAACAATAGATATTGAGAACCTTAAATTAAGTCAGTCTCAATTGAATTATACTTTCGCAATTAATAGCCAAGCATATATTGTAATCCTTAATTATCTCAATGTTATTTCTGCAAGAAAAGAATTGGAAATTTTACAGTCTATAGAGAAGAATTATGAAGAATTTGAGGATCAGATTCGCCAGCTTTCCGATAAGGATATCATTCCAAAAGCTGAGTTAACATTTATAAATGCAAATTTAAGTAGTCAGAATGCTACGGTACTTAGCTCTAAGTCGTATTATTTAACTGCGCAGAACCAGCTTCTCGAGGCAATGGGAGTTTCAGCAGAAGAACTAAAGAATTATGATTTTGATTCAATAGAGTTTGCAATAGATTCATTGGCAAATGAGATTGAAGATGGTTATTTGTCTTTTTGGTTGAATAAGGCGTCTACAACTCGTGGGGATTACTTATCAGCTCAGAAAAATATTACGATTAATGATAGAGAAATAGAGTATGCTAATCAGCGAAACAAAGCAAAACTAGACGTGTCTCTAGGAATGGGTTATAATGGTATTTATGAATCTACTTCCTTTGAACAATATGTGGCTCCATTGTATTCAAATTATCCGGGAATGAGCTACAGGGCGGGGTTGGTTTTCCAGTGGCCCATGGGCATGAACTCGACTAAAGGTGCTTATGCCGCAGCGCTCGCAAAAAAAAGAATGTCTCAAGAAGCAGTTCGTAACTTGGAACTGAATATCCAACAACAATTGTCTTCGTATTTTAACGATATAGTCTATTTTAATGAAGCGGTGAAGCAAGGGCAAAAATCAGTTGAATTTAATCTGCAAGCACGAAAGAATGAATATTTGAAATTGCAACTGGGAACATCGACGGTGGTTAATTTAGTGCAGGTGCAAAACAACTACGCTTTTGCTCAAACCTCTCTCAATCGATTGAAATTGGCTTTAAATTCTGCCATAATAAGATTTAGATTCGAGTCAGGTAATTTGATAAAAATCACTGAACTAGAAGAGATTGTTGTGGACGTAGATGAATTATTCTCTTTACCAAAAATAACGGCGCAGAATGAAAAATAAATTGTTTCGAAAAGATGCAATGGACAAATTGCAATCGCCTGATAGTCTCAATGAAATGGTTCGTATCATTTCTCCTAATAATTGGATTGCGGCCTTGTCAATAGTTGTGTTGTTCATTTTTATTATTATTTGGAGTGTATTTGGAAAGCTGCCTATTAATGTCCAAGGAGATGGGATTTTGCAGATTTCTGGTGGAGTAATGGAGGTGCCTGCAATAGCAAACGGACAGGTTTCTGAGATTGTTATGAAACCCGGTATGATTGTAAAGAAAGGAGAAGTGTTGGCAAAAGTTGCTCAACCTGAATTGCAACTTAAAATCCATCATATGGAGCAGCAATTGTTCCATTTGAAAAACAAGTACAAGACCATACAGGGTTTCGACGAGAAAGATTTTGAATTGAAAAAGCAGCTGTTAAGAAAAAACTCAGAAAACAAGCGAAATAGAATTGCAAAAAATATTGAGCGGATATCATTTGTTGAGACTCAAATTAAATCTAGAGAAGAGTTGCTTGAAACAGGATTGATTACTACTGAAACTCTTAACGATGCTAAGATTATGAAGTTCGAGCTGGAACAACAGAACTTGGTTTTGAAAAATGAACTTGAAGAGTTGCAGCTGTCAATATTTGAAATGTCTAAAGAAATGGAGATAGAACTAAACAATCTCGATGGACAAATAATTGCGCTCGAAGGTGAGCTTGGCGAACTTAAAGCTCGTTATGAATTAAATTCAGAAATTAAAAGCCCCTATTCAGGCAAGATTGTAGAATTGATGGTAAATGCTGGTAGCATAGTATCCCCAGGGACATTTTTGGTGAGTATTGAGCGATCTGATTTAAACGAAGAAATTGAAGCAATTCTTTATGTAAACTCAAGAGAAGGAAAAAAGGTGAAAGTCGGTATGGAAGTTCAGATTTCGCCTTCAACAGTTGAGGTAGAAAAATTCGGATATATAAAAGGCTCAGTGATTCATGTTTCTGATTATCCAACAACCTTTGAAGGAATGCTTAATACTCTTCAGAACAAGCGTCTTGTAGAATCCTTTTTTACTGGCTTGCCTCCAATTGCGGTAAGAGTAAGTTTAAAGGTTAGCGAGAATGTTTCTGGTTTTGAATGGACTTCTGGAGACGGACCTGAAGTAGAAGTGAAATCTGGAACGTTATGTAATGCGAAAATAATTATTGAAAATAAGCGTCCAATTAGTCTGGTAATACCGTTGGTTGATTAGAATTATTTAATGTCCAAAAAACCTACAAAAGAAGAAAAGTTAATGTGGAATTCGCCCAATCCAAGGGCGAATTCGGCAACTGTGATACAGATAGAGGCTGTTGAATGCGGGGCAGCAAGCCTGAAGATGGTAATGGCTTATTTTGGCAGGCATCAGACTTTAGAAAAACTGCGTGAAGATGCTGGAGTAAATCGTGATGGAAGTAAGGCCACAAACATTCTAAAAGCAGCACGTAAGCATGGAATGGAGTGTAAAGGATTCAAGGTAGATGAACTCGGCAGTTTGCTGGACATGAGTTTCCCATTAATTATTCATTGGAATTTTAATCACTTTGTAGTTTTAGAAGGAATAAAGAATGGAAATTTTTACCTAAACGATCCTGCGATAGGTCACAGAACATTGACATTTGAAGAGTTTAACGGTTCTTTTACAGGTATCGCTTTAGAGTTTAAGACCGGTCCAGATTTTGAGAAATCTGGAATTGAGGGTGGACTTATAAATGGTTTAAAGCCAAGGCTTAAGGGCTACGAACGTCCAATTTTGTATTTATTCTTAATAGGAATATTATTAGTAATTCCAGGTTTAGTAATACCTGTTTTTTCAAGAGTTTTTGTAGATGAAATTTTAATTGGTGGCGCTGATTATTGGCTTTGGCCATTAGTCGGAGGTATGCTGTTAACTGCCGCACTAAGAGCCTTTTTGCAGTATTTAAAGCTGCATGTTCTTTTAAAGGCTGAGAATAAACTAGAAGTAGTTTCATCTGCAAATTATTTTTGGCACCTTCTAAAGCTTCCTATTCAGTTTTTTCATCAAAGAAATAAAGGGGAAATAGCAAGTAGAGTTGGGCTAAACGCAGATATTTCAAATTTAATTACGGGTCAATTGGCAGATAACTTACTGGATTTACTTGTAATTATTTTCTATTTCACACTCATGCTTCAATATGATGTTTCTCTTTCTCTGGTAACACTGGCGTTTGCATTGATGAATATTGGTGCTTTAAAGTTGATTGGTAATGTTCGTATAGAGAAATACTTTAGCCTATCAGTTTCTTCAGGGAAATTGTATGGAACCACACTCGGTGGGATAAAGTCCATAGAGACATTGAAGGCCATGGGCAGGGAAAATGACTTTTTCGTAAAATGGAGTGGAACTTTTACCAAGGTATTTAATCAAACTATGGAGCTGGAATTGTTTGAGATGAAGTTTGGCTTATTACCAATGTCTCTCGGAATCCTTCAAAACTCAATAATTCTGACCATTGGAGCATGGAAAATAATGGATGGCGAGATTACGGTAGGTATGTTGGTTGCGTTTCAAAGCTTAGTAATTAGCTTCACGATGCCGATAGAAAGCTTGCTTGGCCTAGGAAGCACAATGCAGGAAATGGAGGGCGATATGAATCGTATTGATGATGTAATGCGTTCAGAGCCCGATCCACAAGTAATGCGTACAGTTGAGATTAATGAAGATAATCTTGATGTAGTTTCGGAAAAATTGGATGGATATATTGAGTTTAAAAACCTGACATTCGGTTACAGTAAGGTAGCACCGCCTCTTATCGAAGATTTTTCATTGAAGGTGTTCCCTGGAGAAAGGATTGCCCTAGTTGGAGGTTCAGGGAGCGGTAAGTCTACTTTAGCTAAATTGTTAATCGGTTTTTATGAACCTTGGGAAGGTGAAATTTTATTTGATGGAAAACCAAGGGATCAATACCCACGTCAGGTAATTAATAATTCAATGTCTATGGTCTCTCAAGATGTATTTCTATTTGAGGGTTCTGTTGGTGAGGTAGTAAACCTGTGGGATAAAAGCATTTCTGACGAACAATTGGTAAGTGCTTGCAAGGATGCAGCAATTCATGATGTAATTAGCTCTAAAAATGGAGGTTACGAATCTAAGGTTGATGAATCGGGTAAGAATTTTAGTGGAGGCCAACGACAGCGAATAGAAATCGCTAGATCGTTAGTGAATAATCCTTCCATTCTAATTCTTGATGAAGCAACAAGTGCATTAGATCCGACTACAGAATTAATTATTGACCAAAATATTAAAAAACGAAAATGTACAGTTGTTGTGGTTGCCCATCGTTTAAGTACAATAAGAGATAGCGACGAAATTATTGTTTTAGATCAGGGTAGGATCGCTGAGAGAGGAACACACGAGGAGTTACTGGAGTTGAATGGAAAATATTCACAGTTAATTAAAACTTAAGAATGTTGGATAATCAAGCCCTAATAGAAGAACTTAAGAAAAGAGGTCACGAAAGGATTCAATCAGTTATTGATCCATTTCTTTCGATTGACCCTTTAGAGGTTCATTTCGTTTTGGAAGGTTCTATGAATTTATCTACTTCCAAAGTGGAAAAAGGGGAGGCTGTTGGGCGGTTGGATAATTTCACGCAAATCCTTGAAGGTGAATTAATCTTTGGAGCAGCTCTAGATTTCGGTAACAATTTGGCGTTTCTAATAGATGCTGAAGTTGAGTCTGTCATCATTGATTTTAGCATTGAGGATATAAAAGAGTTAGCTAATACTGAAGAGTTTGGACCAGTTCTTATTCCGTTAATTGAATCATGGGTTAATCGTTTGTATGAAGGCGTTGCTGATGATACCAGCATTGATACGCCCCTTATTCACGATTTTTTAAGTTTTACAACATCTTTTTGTTCTCCTGAAAATTCCATCGTAGGGAATCACGAACTAAGTTGGGTGAAATTTCATGAAATAGGGAAATGTAAATTCAATAATCATCTTGATGTCAACACTGATGGTGTTATTTTTCCTGTTGGTAAAAGATCGTATCTCGCGTTTGAAGACGGAGTGAAATTGACAACTTCTAAAACTAGTGATGTTGTTTCGGAAAATGAATTTTGGAATGGGCTTCAAGAGCTGGTTTTAGTAGTTTTAAGAAGTGATGCTTATGAAATTAAGCACAGAGAATCACAGGAAACTAAGCGGCTAATTGAAAAATACAGATTGGAGAAAGAGGAATTCTCTGAATCGTTAAAATCGTTTTCTAAAGTTTTTCAAAAAGAGGACACACTTGAGGTTGATTTTGAGTCTCACGATAATTTGTTTAATGCCGTTTCAATGGTATTGAAATTTGATAAAATCAAAATTGAATTTCCAAAAGGATATTCTAAAAATGAGGATTTCTTATCTGAAATATGCCGTTACAATGGTATTCGATATCGAGAGATATTACTAGAACCCGATTGGTTTGAAAGAAATACGGAAGATGCTTTTTTGGCCTATATAAATGATGATAACGGCGACCCGTTAGCGGTAATTCCTCACAAAGGCTCAATGTCTTTTGCAAATTCAAAAACTGAGGAAGTTATTCATATAACTTCTGATAATTGTGATTTGTTTAAACAACAGGCCTTCGTTTTTTACAAGCCTTTCCCATCAGATAGACCTGTTACAATAAAAGACATTGTTGTATTTACTCTTGAAAAGAATAAGGTTGATTTAATCCGAGTTTTCGCAATGGGATTTATTAGTAGCTTATTCATGCTTCTATTTCCCATTTTAACTGCCCAAATTTTTGACTTCGTTATTCCTAGCGCTGATAAACAGCAGTTGTTGAATATTGCCTTTGCACTAGTGGCTATTTCCTTTGGTACTGTCGGGTTCGAATTGGTAAAGGAAATTGCGTTGATGAGAGCTGAAAATAGGCTTGATTATAAAACGCAATCTGCATTATGGGATAGATTACTTAACCTTCCTACTGATTTCTTTTCAAAATATAGCACTGGAGACATGGCCTCAAGGTCTATGGGGATCAATGAAATGAAATCGATAATATCTGGAACAGCTATTACCTCAGTTCTTGCCCTTGCTTTTTCAGTTCTAAATTTGGGTCTTTTGTTTTATTATAGTGCTTCATTGGCCGGGTTGGCTATCGTTTTTAGTCTAGTACAAATTACCGTTATAAGTTTGTTTGCTCGGCTACAACTTAAATTACAAGCCACCTATATGGAACAGGGAGGGAAGTTGGAAGGGATTGCCTTTCAAATTCTAAATGGTGTGCCTCAATTTAGAGCAAGCGGATCAGAATCAAGAGCGTTTTTGTTTTGGTTTAAAGCTTTTATGAAAGCGAAAACAACAGCGATATCATTATCGAAATTACAAAATGCTCAAACCATTCTTAATTCTGGTTTAGGTATTTTATCAAGTGTTTTTCTTTTCGTAATCGTTAAAACGACAACTAACGATTTAACAACAGGACAATTCTTTGCTTTTCTAGCGGCATATGGAGGTTTTGTAGGTGCCATTATTGGCCTTAGCGCATCTTTAGTCGAATTACTTGAGTTACCAGTTATTTATAATCGTCTACGACCGATTTTAGAGACCTTGCCTGAAAGTGAAACTCTAAAGTCAGCTCCACCAAAATTCACGGGATCAATTGAAATGAATAATATCAACTTTAGATATAAAGCTGATGCTCCACTCATTATAAAAGAGTTAGACATTTCTATTAAAAGTGGAGAATATATCGCTTTGGTAGGTCCTTCTGGTTCAGGAAAATCAACTCTCATTAGATTGTTATTAGGTTTTAGTAAACCTGAGACGGGCTCAATTTATTTTGATAAACAAGACATGGAGCATTATGATCCAAAAATGTTACGTCGTAATATGGGTGTAGTTCTGCAGGATGGTGATTTAATGGAAGGTGATATTTTTTCTAATATAGTAGGATCATCATCTCAATTAACATTAAACGATGCGTGGGAAGCGGCTCGTTCTGGGGCATTTGATCATGATATTTTAAGTATGCCTATGGGAATGCATACGCTTGTTAACGAGGATGGGGGAACTTTATCAGGTGGGCAAAAACAACGTCTTATGATTGCTAGGGCTCTAGTCCACAATCCTAAAATATTAATTTTTGATGAAGCTACCAGTGCATTGGACAATGAAACCCAAGCTATTGTAACAGCGAGTTTAGATAACCTTAATGTAACTAGAATTGTTGTCGCTCACAGGCTCTCTACTATTATTAACGCAGATAAAATTTATTATCTGGAAGGAGGGGCGTTAATTGAAAGTGGATCTTTTGATGAACTTATGGCTTTGAAAGGGCAATTTCATAAGCTAGCTGAACGGCAAATTGAGTAAAAGTGATACTAACCTTTGAACGTTGAAAAAATACAGGTTCATTTTTGTTTTTGTCCTCTCAAAGTATTTTTGTCATTCCAATATACATTTTTAATCTAACAATGATGTCTTTTTATAAAAGCATAACTAGCTGAAAACGTGATTTTTCCTTTAACTATCGACTGGTTTTAAAATTGATTAAAATAATTCCATTTTCGCCTCTGTTTTAAACGGAAAAACTTTTACATTTGCCGCCCCGAATTTATTTGGGATTATTACGTGTAAAAACAATTATAAAAGAAATTTATGCCTACTATTCAACAGTTAGTTAGAAAAGGTAGACAAAGCAAGATTAAGACGAGTAAATCCGCTGCTTTGGATTCATGCCCACAACGAAGAGGGGTTTGCGTTAGAGTTTATACTACTACGCCTAAAAAACCAAACTCTGCAATGCGTAAAGTTGCAAGAGTTAGATTGACAAACCAAAATGAGGTGAATGCCTACATTCCAGGTGAAGGTCACAACTTACAAGAGCACAGTATTGTGCTGGTAAGAGGTGGGAGAGTAAAAGATTTACCAGGTGTACGTTACCATATTGTGCGTGGAGCTTTGGATACTGCCGGCGTTGAGGGTAGAACTCAAAGAAGAAGTAAGTACGGAACAAAACGTCCAAAAAAATAAGGGTTATTTATCATGAGAAAAGCAAGAGCTAAAAAGTTTGAGATAACTCCGGATCCGAGATTTGGAGAAACATTGGTTACAAGTTTCGTAAACAATTTGATGCTTGACGGAAAGAAGAGCATTTCATTCAAAATATTCTATTCTGCAATAGATCGAGTTGCTGAAAAGACTGGTGAAGATGGATTAGAAATTTTCAAAAAAGGTCTTTCTAACGTTACTCCTCAAGTAGAAGTGAAAAGTAGAAGGGTAGGAGGGGCAACTTTCCAGATTCCTCAGGAAATAAGAAATAGTAGAAAGCTTTCACAAGCCATGAAGTGGATGATAATGTTTGCTCGCAAGAGAAACGGGAGATCTATGGCAGAAAAGTTATCTGATGAGTTTATGGCAGCAGCGCGGGAAGAAGGTGGAGCTTACAAGAAAAGAGAAGACACCCACAGAATGGCTGATGCGAACAAAGCATTCTCACACTTTAGAGTTTAATAAGTAGGGAAATGGCAAAAAGAGATTTAAGGTATACAAGGAATATTGGAATTATGGCTCACGTAGATGCTGGTAAAACTACCACTACTGAGCGTATCCTGTATTACACTGGTATCAGTCATAAGATTGGAGAGGTGCATGATGGTGCCGCTACGATGGATTGGATGGAGCAAGAGCAAGAAAGAGGTATTACAATTACCTCCGCTGCTACTACTTGTTTTTGGAATTATAGAGATAACGAATATCGAGTTAATATTATTGACACACCTGGTCACGTTGACTTTACTGTTGAAGTAGAGCGTTCATTGCGTGTTCTTGATGGGGCTGTTGCGTTAATTTGTGCAGCTTCCGGTGTTGAGCCGCAATCAGAAACTGTCTGGAGACAAGCAGATAAATACGGCGTGCCAAGAATCTGTTTTGTTAACAAAATGGACAGAGCAGGTGCTGATTTCTTTAGGTGTGTTGAGGAAGTGAAAGAACGTCTAGGCGGTAATCCAGTTCCTCTTCAAATTCCAATTGGAGCTGAAGATGAGTTTGCTGGAGTTGTTGATTTAATCAATAATAGAGGTATTGCTTGGAATGAAGAAGATAAAGGAATGACTTGGGAAGAAATTCCGATTCCTGAGGATATGCTTGAGTTAGTTGCTGAGTGGAGAGAAAAGTTAGTTGAAGCGGTTGCTGAAACTAATGATGAATTGATGGAGAAATTCTTCGAGGATCCTGAATCTATTACTGAAGCAGAAATGTTGGAAGCAATTCGTGAAGCAACTATCAATATGTCGATTCAACCGGTTATGTGTGGTTCAGCTTTTAAGAATAAAGGCGTTCAAACCATGCTTGATGGTGTTATGAACTTTTTACCTTCTCCTATGGATAAAGGTGCTGTTGAAGGTCATGATGTTGATGATGAAGAAATAATTATAAAGAGAGAGCCTAGTATTGACGAGCCTTTTTCTGCTTTAGCATTTAAAATCGCAACTGATCCATTTGTAGGTCGCCTTTGCTTCTTTAGGTGTTATTCTGGGAAGCTTGATGCAGGATCTTATATCTATAACACAAGAACTGGAAAAAAAGAGCGTATCTCTAGAATTTTCCAAATGCATTCTAATAAACAAAATGCTATAGATTTTATTGAAGCAGGAGATATTGGTGCAGGTGTTGGGTTTAAAGACATCAGAACAGGAGATACGCTTTGTGATGAGAAAAAGCCATTGGTTCTCGAATCAATGACTTTCCCAGAGCCAGTTATTGGAGTTGCAATTGAGCCTAAAACTCAAGTTGATGTAGATAAGATGGGTATTGCTTTAGGTAAGTTAGCTGAAGAAGATCCAACTTTCAGGATCCATACTGACGAAGATTCAGGACAAACAGTAATCAGTGGAATGGGTGAGCTTCACCTTGAGGTACTAATTGAAAGAATGCGTCGTGAGTTTAAAGTAGAGTGTAATCAGGGTGCACCCCAAGTTGCATATAAGGAAGCAATTAAAGCTACAATTGATCACAGAGAAGTGTACAAAAAACAATCTGGTGGTCGTGGTAAATTTGCTGACATATCAATCACTTTAGGTCCAATTCCAGAAGATTCTGAAATTAAAACTGGATTGATTTTCGAAAATAAAATTAAAGGTGGTAATGTACCTCGTGAATTTATACCTTCTGTTGAGAAAGGCTTTAAAGAAGCAATGTCAAATGGAGCTTTAGCTGGATATCCATTGGATTCCTTAAAGGTATCATTAACTGACGGTTCGTTTCATGCAGTTGATTCGGATGCTCTTTCATTTGAAGTGTGTGCGAAAATGGCTTACAGAAATGCATCTAAAGGTGCTTCTCCTGTACTGCTTGAGCCAATCATGAAAATGGAAGTTGTAACTCCTGAAGAAAACATGGGTGATATAGTAGGTGATCTTAACAGAAGAAGAGGTCAAGTACAAGGAATGGATGCCAAGAATAACTCTCAAGTTATTTCGGTTAGTGTTCCTTTATCAGAAATGTTTGGATATGTTACAGCATTAAGAACGATGAGTTCAGGTCGTGCAACTAGTACAATGGAATTTTCTCATTATGACGAGGTTCCAAAGAATATTGCGGACGAAGTAATTAAGAAAGCAAACGGAGCATCATAATAAAGAAATCATGGCACAAAAAATTAGAATTAAATTACGCTCTTACGATCATAACTTAGTGGATAAGTCCGCTGAAAAAATCGTAAAGACTGTAAAGTCAACAGGTGCTGTAGTTAGCGGGCCCATTCCTCTTCCTACAAACAAAAAGATATTTACTGTGCTTAAGTCACCACACGTAAATAAGAAAGCAAGAGAGCAGTTTGAATTGAATTCATTCAAGAGATTGTTGGATATATATTCGTCGTCTTCAAAAACTGTTGATGCACTCATGAAACTTGAATTGCCAAGTGGAGTTGAGGTAGAAATTAAAGTATAATTAGAGTTTACTCTTAATAAGTAGAATATGCCTGGAATAATTGGTAGAAAAATAGGAATGACAAGTGTGTTTAATGAGGAAGGTAAAAATCTTCCTTGCACTGTACTTTCTGTCGGACCATGTGTTGTTACACAAGTTCGAACAGAAGAAACAGATGGATATACCGCTGTCCAAATTGGGTACGAAGAAAAGTCTGAAAAGCATACTTCCTCTGCTCTTAAAGGTCACTTTAAAAAGGCCGGAACTACACCAAAAAAGCATGTTGAAGAATTTCATGGCTATGACCAACAAGTTAAAGCTGGTGATATATTTGACAGCTCTATGTTTGAAGAAGGTGAGTTTGTTGACGTCTCAGGTGTCTCAAAAGGTAAAGGTTTTCAAGGTGTAGTTAAGCGTCACAATTTCCGAGGTGTTGGAGATGCGTCGCATGGTACTAAAGATGTGGGAAGAACTCCCGGTTCTATTGGTATGGCTTCTACGCCGTCAAGAGTTTTTAAAGGAATGAAAATGGCTGGACGAATGGGTGGTGACTTAGTTAAAGTTGCAAACCTTCAAGTTCTTAAGGTCATTTCAGAAAAAAACTTGGTAGTAGTTAAAGGTGCTGTGCCAGGCCCTAAAGGTTCAATTGTAAAAGTTGAGAAGTAAGATGAAGCTAGATATATTAAAAATAGACGGTTCAAAGGCTTCAAAGAAGGCTGAACTTAAGGATGACATCTACGGAATCGATCCTAATGAACATGCAGTTTATCTAGACGTAAAGCAGTATTTAGCTAATCAAAGACAAGGAACGTCCAAGTCTAAGGAGAGAGCTGAAATATCTGGTAGTACTAGAAAAATTAAAAAACAAAAAGGTACGGGTACTGCTCGTGCAGGTAGTATTAAGTCTCCTTTGTTCAAAGGTGGTGGTCGCGTTTTTGGACCTAAGCCAAGAACTTATGACATGAAACTTAATAAAAAGGTTAAGTCGTTAGCAAGAAGGTCGGCACTTACTACAAAAGCTCAAGCTAAGGAAATTATGGTTCTTGAAGATTTTGATCTTAAAGCTATTAAGACGGCGGATATGGTTAAGATAGTTAGTGACCTTAAATTAACTGGTAAAAAATCACTGCTAGTGTTGCCTGAGCTTAATAAAAATGTATATTTGTCTTCCCGAAATTTACAGGGCTTTAAGTGTGTAACTACTTCAGAATTAAGTACTTATGCTATTTTAAACGCTGGTAACCTTATCCTTTCAGAAGGCGCGTTGGGGAAAATTGAATCACAGTTAAGTTAATTGATATGAATATTTTACTTAAACCTGTCATAACTGAAAAAATGACTCAGCAAGGGGAAGACCTTAACCGTTACGGTTTCGTTGTCCCCAAAGAGGTGAATAAAATTGAAGTCAAAGCAGCTGTAGAAGAAATGTATGGAGTCACCGTCAAGTCTATTTGTACTATGATTATGCCTTCTAAGAAAAAGTCTCGTAATACAAAATCGGGCGTTATTTCAGGCAAGATTGGCTCGTACAAGAAAGCAGTGGTTACACTGAATGAAGGTGAAATTATTGATTTCTACAGTAATATTTAAGAAAAAGAAATGGCTGTAAAGAAGTTTAGACCGGTTACTCCCGGACAGAGACATAAAATAGCGGGAACTTTCTCGGAGGTGACTACTGATGTGGCTGAAAAAAGCTTAGTCAGAAGTATTAAACGTTCTGGTGGAAGAAACAATACAGGAAGAATGACTGCTCGTTATATTGGTGGTGGTCACAAAAAATCGTATCGTGAGATTGATTTCAAGCGAGAGAAATTTGGTATTCCTGGAAAAGTTGCTACTGTAGAGTATGATCCAAACAGAACTGCTCGTATCGCACTTATTCATTATATCGATGGAGAAAAGAGATATATTGTTGCTCCTACAGGTATAGAAGTTGGTCAAGAAATCATGAGTGGTGATAAAGCTACTCCTGAAATCGGAAACGCATTATTCTTGAGAGATGTTCCATTAGGAGCTATGATTCATAACATTGAGTTGCGTCCTGGTCAAGGAGCTAAAATTGCTCGTGGTGCGGGTTGTTCAGCTCAGTTGAATGCTAAGGATCGTAAGTTTGCAATCATTAAGATGCCTTCTGGTGAAACTAGACAAATCCTTCTAACGTGTCTCGCGACTATTGGTTCATGTTCAAATGGTGATCATAGTTTAGAGATTTCTGGTAAAGCAGGAAGAAGCAGATGGCAGGGAAGAAGGCCTCGTGTAAGAGGTGTTGTAATGAATCCGGTTGATCACCCAATGGGTGGTGGTGAAGGACGTAAGTCTGGAGGTCATCCAAGGTCAAGAAATGGTGTTCCAGCAAAAGGATTTAAAACAAGAGCTAAGAAAAAATCTACTAATCGTTATATCATAACGAAAAGAAAATAATTGACAGATGAGTCGTTCACTTAAAAAACCTCCTTACGTTCATTATAAACTCGAGAAACGAGTTTTAGAAATGCAGGATTCGACTAAAAAGTCGGTATTAAAAACGTGGTCAAGAGCATCTATGATTACTCCAGACTTTGTTGGTCTTACAATTGGAGTTCATAATGGTCGCCAGTTTATTCCAGTTTACGTAACTGAAAACATGGTAGGGCACAAATTAGGTGAGTTTTCACCTACAAGAAGCTTTAGAGGTCATATTGGTAAAAAGGACAAGAAAAAATAATAGCGATGGGAGCTAGAAAAAGGTTGAGATCAGAAGAGAGAAAAGAGGCTAATAAGTCCATTTATTTGGCAAAGCTGAATGGAAGTACAAGCTCTCCTCGAAAAATGAGACTGGTTGCTGATTTAATTAGAGGTGAAGAGGTTGTGAAGGCTGCAAATATTTTGCAATTTCATAAGCAAGATGCTTCAAATAAATTAGAAACTCTATTATGGTCGGCAGTAGCCAACTTTGAGGAGAAATCAGGTTCTGATTGGGAAGGCGCTGGACTCTTCGTGAAGGAAGTTAAGGTTGATGCAGCTTCAATGTTGAAACGTATTCAAGCTAGGGCTCAAGGTAGAGCTTACAGGGTTAGAAAAAGATCAAATCACGTAACACTTGTTCTTGGAACACAAAACCAGGAGGAAAAATAACGATGGGACAAAAGACAAATCCAATTGCGAATAGACTAGGATTCATCAGAGGATGGGATTCTAACTGGTACGGAGGAAGAAAGTACGCTGACAAAATTGTTGAAGATTACAATATTCGACGTTACCTCAATGCTCGGTTAAGAAAGGCAAGTGTTTCAAATATTATTATTGAAAGAACGCTTAAGTTGATAACTGTTACCATTAAAACTGCAAGACCTGGTATTATTATAGGTAAAGGCGGTTCTGAGGTTGATAAGCTTAAAGAAGAGCTTAAAAAGATCACCAAGAAAGAGGTTCAGATTAATATTTTTGAAATTAAAAGGCCAGAACTTGATGCTCGTTTGGTAGCGGATAGTATTGCTCGTCAAATTGAGGGTCGAATATCTTTCCGAAGAGCTGCTAAAATGTCAATTGCAAGTACCATGAGAATGGGTGCAGAGGGTATTAAAGTAACTGTTGCAGGTAGATTGAATGGCGCAGAGATGGCTAGAACTGAACATTACAAGGATGGAAGGATTCCTTTACATACATTCAGAGCAGATATTGATTATGCTCTATCTGAAGCTCACACTACTTATGGTAGAATTGGAGTTAAGGTTTGGATTTGTAATGGAGAAGTACTTGGTAAAAGAGATTTATCTCCCGTTATCGAGAACAAGAAGAAGACGCCTGCTCAGGCTAAGCCTCAGCAGCGTTTTAGAAGAAAAAGAAATTAATTAGGGACTGTTTAAGACACTATAGAGATGTTACAGCCGAGAAAAGTAAAGCATAGAAAAGTCCAAAAAGGAAGAATAAAGGGGATCGCTCATAGAGGATCAACTTTGTCTTTTGGATCATACGGAATTAAAACCGAGCAAATGGGCAGGTTGACTTCAAGACAAATTGAAGCAGCAAGGATAGCCGTAACTCGTTACATGAAAAGAGAAGGCCAGGTTTGGATTAGAATTTTTCCAGATACTCCAATAACCAACAAGCCTGCAGAGGTTCGTATGGGGAAAGGTAAAGGCGCTTTGGATCATTGGGTTGCTAAGATTAAACCAGGCAGAATTTTATTCGAAATTGAAGGAGTAAAAGAAGATCAGGCTCGTGAAGCTCTTCGATTGGCGGCTCAAAAGCTACCAGTAACCTGCAAGTTTGTAATGAGAAAAGATCTCGCTTAAGAATTTAGAATCATGAAACAATCTGTTATAAAAGAATTAAAGACTGAAGAGCTTTTCGAGCGTTTAGACGACGAAATGGAATCTCTGACTAAGCTTAGGTTAAATCACAAAGTTTCTCAATTGGAAAGTCCAGTGGTTTTAAAAGATAAGCGAAAGGCTGTCGCTCGGTTAAATACTGAGATTACTAAAAGAAGCCTTGAGCAAACTAAATAAGAAAGCTGTGCAAAGGAATTTAAGAAAAGAAAGAATAGGTGTAGTTACCAGTGCCGCAATGAACAAGTCAATTGTTATTGTTGTTGAGCGAAAAATTAAACATCCTATCTACGGAAAATTCATCAAAAAGTCAAACAAGTTTATGGCACATGATGAAAAGGACGAGTGTGGTGTTGGAGATACAGTAAGGATTATGGAAACTCGACCTTTGTCAAAAAGTAAGAGATGGAGACTTGCTGAGGTTATTGAAAAAGCAAAATAATTAAGTTGAAAGCTTAAGAAAATGATACAACAAGAATCAAGGTTAGAAGTCGCAGATAACTCAGGAGCAAAGCAAGTTCTTTGTATAAGAGTTTTGGGTGGTACCAAAAGAAGATATGCTTCTGTAGGAGATAAAATAGTTGTTACCGTAAAGGATGCAACACCTTCAGGAAATATAAAGAAGGGTGCCGTTTCTACTGCCGTTATAGTTCGAACAAGAAAAGAAGTGCGTCGTCAAGATGGATCTTATATTCGATTCGATAACAATGCATGTGTATTGTTAGGTACTACTGGTGAAATGAGAGGTACAAGAATTTTCGGGCCTGTCGCTAGAGAACTTAGGGATAAACAGTATATGAAAATTGTTTCACTTGCACCTGAAGTGCTTTAAGTTAGTATTACAATGAAATTACATATTAAGAAAGGGGATACCGTAAAAGTTCTTGCTGGAGAGTACAAAGGCAAGTCAGGTAGAATTCTTGGGATACAAATTGAAAAACAGCGTGCAACTGTTGAGGGTTTAAATATGGTGAAAAAGCATGTTAAGCCTTCTGCTGAAAACCCTGAGGGTGGAATCGTTGAAAAAGAAGGAACAATACATGTTTCCAATTTAATGATTACTGGCGCTGACGGAACCGCTTCTAGAATATCTAGAGTGAAGGATGCTGAGGGTAAATCAGTTCGTAAACTTATCAAAACAGAAGAGGAAATTAAGTAATGGTACAAGTTCAGCCCAGATTAATAGAAGAATATCGTGGTAGAATAGTTTCTACTATGATGGAAAAGTTTGGATACACATCTCCAATGCAAGTTCCAGTATTAGAAAAGATTATTGTTAACCAAGGTTTAGGTAAGGCAATTTCGGATAAGAAGATTATGGAATCGGCTCTTGAAGAGATGGCGTTAATTACTGGTCAAAAACCCGTGGTTTGTAAATCAAAAAAGGATATCTCGAATTTCAAGGTAAGAAAAGGGATGCCAATTGGTGCTAAGGTAACATTGAGAAATGTAAAGATGTACGAATTTTTAGATCGTTTAATAGCATTAGCATTACCAAGGACAAGAGATTTTAGAGGAATTAGCGCAACAGGTTTCGACGGACGTGGGAATTACAATATGGGCGTTAAGGAACAAATTATATTTCCAGAGATTGATATTGATAAAGTAAAAGAAATCAATGGAATGGATATCACTTTTGTAACTTCAGCTCACACAGATGAAGAAGCAAAGGCATTATTAACCGAATTCGGGTTACCGTTTAAAAAGTAAGAGAGATGGCAAAAGAATCAATGAAAGCCAGAGAGCGTAAACGTGAAAGAATGGTTGCAAAGTATGCAGCTAAACGTGAATCGTTAAAGGCTGCTGGAGATTGGGAAGGGTTACAGAAACTTCCTGCTAATTCATCTCCTGTAAGATTACACAATAGGTGTAAAATTACTGGACGTCCAAGAGGTTATATGAGGAATTTTGGTATTTCAAGGGTTACTTTCAGAGAAATGGCAGTACAAGGTTTGATACCAGGAGTTAAAAAAGCAAGTTGGTAACAACACCATTTTAAGAATACAGAAATGAATACAGATCCAATAGCAGATTATCTTACTAGGTTGCGTAACGCGATTTCCGCTGGTCATAAAGTGGTAGAGATTCCAGCTTCAAATTTGAAAAAGGAGATAACGAAAATCCTTTTTAATAAGGGTTACGTTTTGAACTACAAGTTCGAAGAAGAAGGTCCACAGGGTTCTATAAAAATTGCTCTGAAATATAGCGGTTCGGAAAAAGCACCGGCTATAAAGGAATTGAAAAGAGTTTCAACACCAGGTTTACGTAAGTATTCAAATTCAAAAGAGTTACCACGTGTACTCAATGGTTTAGGTGTGGCTATCATTTCTACCTCTCAAGGTGTTATGACTGATAAAGAAGCTAGAAAATTAAAAGTTGGCGGAGAGGTTCTTTGTCACGTTTATTAATAATAAGGAAAAACTAAAGAAATGTCACGAATAGGAAAATTACCTATTTTAATTCCTGAAAACGCCACTATTTCTGTAGAAGGAAATATGGTGCATGTAAAGGGACCCAAAGGTGAACTTTCGCAAGAACTTACCGATCATGTTACTCTTGAGATTCAAGATGGACTGGTAGAAGTTAAGCGTAAAGACGACTCAAAGGAATCTAAAGCAAGACATGGTTTGTTTCGTTCATTAATCAATAACATGTTTATTGGTGCAACTGAGGGATACAAAAAAGAGTTGGAATTAATTGGGGTCGGATTTAGAGCTACGGCTACTGGTCAAAATTTGGAATTGGTTATTGGATTTTCGCACAACGTGCTAATTAATCTTCCAGAGGAAATTAAAGTAACTGCTACAGGAGAAAGGGGACAGAATCCTACTGTTGTGTTGGAATCACATGATAAGCAACTTATTGGAATGGTTGCTTCTAAAATACGATCTTTAAGAAAGCCAGAACCGTATAAAGGCAAAGGAATTAGATATAAAGACGAATATGTTAGAAGAAAAGCTGGTAAATCTGCTGCTAAATAATAGGAATCATGGGATTATCTAAATTAGAGAGAAGAAGAAGAATTAAGAAGAGAATCAGAAAGACCATTTCAGGTACTGCTGATATTCCAAGATTATCTATTTTTAGAAGTAACACTGAATTTTACGCTCAGGTTATTGATGATAAATCAGGAAAGACAATTGTTGCGGCTGGTTCCTTGAATAATAAGGAAGTTGCAAAAGGAACTAAGTCGGAGCGTGCTGCGGCCTTAGGGAAAATGGTGGCGGAAAAAGCCAAAGCTGCAGGTGTAGAAAAAGTAAAGTTTGATAGAAACGGATTTTTGTATCACGGAAGAGTAAAGTCTTTCGCTGAATCAGCAAGAGAAACCGGACTTAAGTTCTAAGATAAATGGCAAACGCGAATATTAAAAGAGTACGATCAAGCGAAATCGAATTAAAAGATAGGCTTGTAAACATCCGAAGAGTTACTAAGGTAACAAAGGGTGGTAGAACGTTCAGTTTTTCAGCATTAGTTGTTGTTGGTGATGAAAATGGTGTTGTTGGCTTTGGTGCTGGCAAATCAAATGAAGTTACAAGTGCAATTGCTAAGGGAATTGATGATGCTAAAAAGAATCTTGTAAAGGTTCCTATTAATAGAGGAACTATTCCTCATGCTCAAACTGGAAGATTCAGTGGTTCTTATGTTTTCATGAAACCAGCTTCTCATGGTACCGGTGTTATTGCAGGTGGTGCTATGCGTGCTGTTTTGGAGAGTGTTGGTGTTACTGACGTTTTAGCAAAATCAAAAGGATCTTCAAATCCAACAAATGTTGTGAAAGCAACTGTAAAAGCTCTCACTGAATTGAGAGATGCTCATACAGTAGCGAACCATAGAGGAGTTGATTTGGATAAAGTGTTTAACGGATAAGCAATATAGAAATGGCAAAGGTTAAAATCACAAAGGTTAAGTCAGCAATCAATAGAACGAGTCGTCAAAAAAGGACACTTGAAGCTCTTGGACTTAGAAAAATGAATCAAACTGTTGAGCTAGAAGCTACACCTCAAATCATGGGAATGATTCGAAAGGTAAGCCACATGGTTACAGCAGTAGAGAGTTAATAATATTTGAATATTAGTATGAAACTACATAATTTAAAACCCGCAAAAGGCGCTACTAAATCTACTAAAAGAATTGGTAGAGGTGAAGGTAGTGGTCATGGTGGTACTTCTACCAGAGGTCATAACGGTCAAAAGTCGAGATCAGGGTATTCTAGAAAGATTGGTTTTGAAGGTGGTCAAATGCCTCTTCAAAGACGTGTTCCTAAATTCGGATTTACCAATATTAATAGAGTTGAGTACAAAGCGGTAAACCTTTCAACACTTCAAAAATTAGCTGATGAAAAGAAGCTGGTGGTAGTTAATCAGGAAAGTTTAATGGCAAATGGCTTGGTATCTAAGAATGATTTGGTGAAAGTTCTAGGACATGGCGAATTAAAAGCTAAAATCACAGTAACGGTTCACGCTTATTCTCAGTCGGCAAAGAGTGCTATTGAAGCAGCAGGTGGAGAAGCGAATACGCTTTAATTGATTAGAAGGGAAAGAGCATGAAGAGAATAATAGAAACATTCCAGAATATATATCGAATCGAAGAACTTCGTATTCGCATTATTAATACGCTTGGTTTTTTGTTGATATATCGACTAGGATCGTTCGTAGTATTACCAGGTGTTGATTCTGTTGCTCTTCAAGCAGGTGCATCTCAGGCTCAAGGTATTGCTGCTTTATTGAATATGTTTGCTGGAGGTGCTTTTAGTAGAGCTTCTGTTTTCGCATTAGGTATCATGCCTTATATTTCGGCTTCTATTGTAATGCAATTATTAGGAATAGCTATTCCTCAGTTTGCAAAACTTCAAAAAGAAGGTGAAAGTGGTAGAAAGAAAATTACTCAATGGACAAGATTGCTGACAATAGCTATTTGTATGGCTCAGGCGCCTTCTTATATTGCGACACAAGTTCCAGCTAATGCAATTGTTATGGATTCAATGTTGTTTTGGGTATCTTCGGTCGTATTGCTAGTTACCGGTACAATGTTCGTGATGTGGTTAGGAGAAAAGATAACAGATAAGGGATTGGGAAATGGTATATCGTTATTAATTATGATTGGAATTATTGCCAATTTACCTACCGCAATCGCTTTTGAATTCCAATCTCAGATTGGTGTCGGAGGCGGTGGTCTTGTTATTTTCCTTATTGAAATTGTATTCTTACTTTTAGTAACGATTGCAACTATATTACTAGTTCAGGGTGTCCGCAGGGTTCCTGTGAATTTTGCAAAAAATGTAGTTGGAAGTCGTGAGTATGGCGGAGCTCGCCAATATGTTCCTCTTAAAGTGAACGCTTCAGGAGTAATGCCTATAATTTTTGCTCAAGCCTTAATGTTTGTCCCAATGACGATAGTAGGGTTTTCTGATTCGGACGCATTGACAGGATTAGCTGCTGCATTTGGTGACATAACTGGGTTTTGGTATAATTTTATATTTGCTGTCTTGATTATAGCATTTACGTATTTCTATACAGCGATTACGGTTAATCCAAATCAAATGGCTGATGATTTAAAGAAAAATGGTGGTTTTGTTCCTGGCATTCGCCCAGGTAAGGATACTGCTGAATTTTTAGATATGATAATTTCAAGAATTACACTTCCAGGTTCGTTCTTTTTGGCCTTGATAGCAATTTTGCCAGCGTTTGCAATGATAGCAGGTGTTAGTACAGGGTTTGCTTACTTCTTTGGAGGAACCTCATTGTTAATTATGGTAGGTGTAATTTTAGATACATTACAACAGGTTGAAAGTTATTTGTTAATGCGAGAGTATGACGGTTTAATGAAATCTGGAAGAATTAGTGGCCGTTCATCGGCTAATACATACGGAGGCATAGCTCAATAATGGGTCAGATTTTTTTAAAAACTGATGAGGAAATTGAGATCCTTCGTGAAAGTTGTTTGCTTGTTGGGAAAACATTAGCTGAAGTAGCTAAGATTATTGCACCGGGTGTGACTCCTCTGGACTTGGATAAAGTAGCAGATGAATTCATTCGTGACCATGGCGCAAAGCCAGGATTTCTTGGTTATGGTGGTTTTCCAAATACGTTGTGTACTTCGGTTAATGAACAAGTTGTTCATGGAGTACCGACAAATCGTCCACTTGAAAGCGGAGACATTGTTTCTGTTGATTGTGGAGTTGTTCTTAATGGTTTTTGGGGAGATTCGGCATTCACCTTTGAAGTTGGTGAAGTATCTAAGGAAGTCAAAAAGTTACTAGAGGTAACTAAAGCTTCTTTATACAAAGGAATTGAAGCAGCAATTGCTGGTAATCGGACTGGTGATATCGGTGCGGCGGTTCAAAATTATGCTGAGAATCACGGATATGGAGTTGTTCGAGAATTAGTTGGACACGGATTTGGTAAAAATTTACATGAGGGTCCAGAAGTTCCTAATTTTGGAAAATCTGGAAAGGGTAAATTACTGAAGAAGGGAATGACTATCGCAATTGAACCTATGATCAATTTAGGTGGTAAGAACGTTAAGCAACTCGATGATGGGTGGACAATAGTCACAACAGATGGGAAACCTTCTGCACACTTTGAGCACGACATTGCAATAAGAAATGGAAGAGCTGAAATATTATCAAGTTTTGATAGTATTGAAGCCGTTTTAAAAGATAAAGTAAAGTAGTATGGCCAAACAGGCATCGATAGAACAAGATGGTACAATTATAGAGGCGTTGTCAAATGCGATGTTTCGTGTGGAACTTGAAAACGGTCATGTAATAACGGCACATATCTCAGGTAAGATGAGAATGCACTACATAAAGATTTTGCCAGGGGATAGAGTTAAAGTAGAAATGTCACCCTACGATTTAAGTAAAGGAAGAATTACATTCAGATACAAATAGAAGACTGATGAAAGTAAGAGCATCAATAAAGAAAAGAAGTGAGGATTGTAAGATCGTACGCCGTAAGGGAAAATTGTACGTGATTAATAAGAAGAATCCAAAATATAAACAACGACAAGGATAATAACTAGATTATGGCTAGGATTGCAGGAATAGATCTACCAAAGGACAAGAGAGGAGTTATTGGGTTAACCTATATTTATGGGATTGGACCAACTACTTCTCATAAGATTCTTACCGAAAGTGGTGTGTCATTAGACACAAAAGTGAGTGAATGGAATGATGACGAGTTGTCAGCTATTCGTAATTATATCACGACTACTCTCAAGGTTGAGGGATCTTTACGTTCGGAAGTACAACTAAACATAAAACGGCTAATGGATATTGGTTGTTACCGTGGTATTCGTCACAGAAGTGGTTTACCATTGCGTGGACAGAGAACCAAGAATAATAGCCGAACTCGTAAAGGGAAAAGAAAAACTATTGCAAACAAAAAGATTGCAACTAAATAGTAAATAATTATGGCTAAGTCAAGCGCAAAAAAGTTTAAGGTAAAAATTGATGCTGTTGGAGAAGCACACGTAAAAGCGTCTTTCAACAATATCATTATTACTCTTACCAATTCTCAAGGTCAGACTATTTCATGGTCTTCAGCCGGTAAAATGGGATTTAGAGGTTCTAAAAAGAATACTCCTTATGCTGCTCAACAAGCTGCTCAAGATTGTGCTCAAGTAGCATATGATGCAGGTTTGAGAAAAGTAAAGTTGTTTGTTAAGGGGCCTGGATCAGGAAGAGAATCTGCAATTCGTTCAATCCATAATTCTGGAATACAAGTTACAGAGATTGTTGATGTTACACCATTGCCACACAATGGTTGTCGTCCTCCAAAAAGAAGAAGAGTATAATTAATAATTAATCTAGAAAGGAATTCGATTGTCGAAGGATATGCCTTAATTCATAATCCCTTTCAAAAAAAACAAAAATGGCTAGATACAGAGGACCCAAGTCCAAAATCGCAAGAAAATTCGCGGATCCAATTTTTGGGCCGGATAAAGCGTTAGAAAGAAAAGCTTACCCTCCTGGACAACATGGTCCAAACAAAAGGAGAAATAAGAAAAGTGAATATGCTGTTCAGCTTGCTGAAAAGCAAAAAGCAAAATATACTTACGGAATTCTTGAACGTCAATTTGAGAATTTGTTCAACAAGTCATCACGTACGAAAGGTATTACAGGTGAAAACTTGCTTATGTTTTGTGAGGCTAGATTAGACAATACTGTTTTTAGACTCGGAATTGCTCCAACTCGTAGAGGTGGAAGACAATTGGTTGGTCACAGACATATTACTGTTAACGGAAACATTGTGAATATCCCTTCTTATACCCTAAGGCCAGGTGATGTTGTAGCAGTTAGAGAAAAGTCTAAGTCGCTTGAAGCAATTAGAAATTCAATAGCATCTTCAGATGTATCTAAATTCCCTTGGTTGGATTTTAACCGTGAGAGTTTAACAGGAACGTATGTACAAAACGCACAGCGATTAGATATTCCAGAGAATATCAAAGAGCAGTTGATTGTTGAATTGTACTCCAAGTAATCATTAACGTAATCTTAACAATAAAACATGGCAATCTTAGATTTTCAAAAACCAGATAAAGTCATAATGATCGATTCCGACGAGAAAGTTGGGCAATTCGAATTCAGACCGTTGGAACCAGGATACGGAATTACTGTTGGTAATTCGTTAAGAAGAATTTTACTTTCTTCTTTGGAAGGTTTCGCTGTAACTTCTGTAAAGATTGATGGCGTTGATCATGAATTTTCTACCATCAAAGGGGTAGCTGAAGATATTACTGAAATCATTTTGAATTTGAAACAAGTGCGTTTCAAACAACAAATAGAGGACATTAGCAGTGAAAAAGTGAACATCAAAATTGGTGGTCAGGAATCTTTAACAGCTGGTGACATAGGACAATATACTTCGGCTTTTCAAGTTCTGAACCCAGATCAAATAATTGCAACCATGGATAAAGGCGTTCAGCTTTCAATGGAACTGACAATTAATAAAGGTCGTGGATATGTGCCTGCTGAGGAAAATAAAGTTGACGGATCATTAGGAACTATTCCAATTGATTCAATATTTACTCCTATCAGAAACGTAAAATATTCGGTAGAAAACTATCGAGTAGAGCAAAAGACTGATTACGAAAAGTTGATCATGGAAATCGAAACTGATGGTTCGGTTCACCCTAAAGAAGCTTTGAAAGAAGGTGCCAAAATTCTTATTCATCATTTCATGCTTTTCTCTGATGAGAAAATTACTTTAGATACTGAGGAAAAAGCTGCTGAAGAAGAATTTGATGAAACTTCTTTACATATGCGTCAATTACTTAAAACTAAATTGGTTGATTTAGATTTAAGTGTTAGAGCTCTTAACTGTCTGAAAGCAGCAGAGATTGAAACACTTGGAGATTTAGTTCAGTTTGACAAAAATGATATGCTTAAGTTCAGAAATTTTGGTAAGAAATCACTTACTGAATTAGAAGAATTGGTAGAAGTGAAAGGATTGTCTTTTGGAATGAATTTGTCTAAGTATAAGTTAGATAAGGAGTAAAATTAAAGAATAGCGAACTACGAATTTCGAGTTAAAATGAGACATAATAACAAAACAAAAAGTTTAGGTAGAAAAGCAGGACACCGTCGTGCTCTAATGGCTAACCTTGCTAGTTCTTTAATTGAACACAAAAGAATTAATACTACCCTAGCAAAAGGAAAAGTGCTTAGAACATATGTGGAGCCGTTGCTTACTAAATCTAAGTCTGATACTACACACTCTCGCCGAGTTGTTTTTAGTTATCTTCAAAACAAAGAAGTTGTTGCTGAATTGTTTAGAGATGTAGCACCAAAGATTGCTGATAGACCAGGTGGTTATACAAGGGTTATCAAAACTGGAACAAGAAAAGGTGATGGTGCTGAAATGTGTATGATTGAATTGGTCGATTACAATGAAATCTATGGTGTTGAGGCTAAGAAGAAAACTACTCGTCGAAGAAGAAAAAAATCTGACGATGATGTAACCGTAACACCGGAAGCTAAAACAGCAGTAGTAGAGGACGCAGAAGTTGTTGAAGAAACAAAGATTGCTCCAGAAGCTAAAGTTGAAGAGGTAAAGGATGAAGTTAAAGTAGAAGGAAAGGAAAAAGATTAAAATTGATTCATCTTTCAAATAAAACTTTTAAAAAGGATAAGGCTAATTTAGCTTTGTCCTTTTTTTTTATCAAAAATTTAAATCACTTTTAGGATGAAATACGAACATAAAAAGGAAGCAGTTTTATTGCTCGAAGATGGAACCGTATTTAAAGGTTATGCAGTTGGAGCTAAAGGAACAGCTACTGGAGAAGTTGCATTTAATACCGGAGTATACGGTTACCAAGAAATCTTTACGGATCCTTCCTATTTTGGGCAGATTTTAGTTTTAACCCCTTCTCATGTTGGTAATTATGGGGTTAAAGAAGATGAAATTGAGTCTTCCTCAATTAAGATCGAAGGTTTGGTTTGTAAGAAATTTTCTCAACACCATTCTAGGCCGGGATCAAGTGATTCTTTGCAAGGCTATTTTGAGAAAGATAATAAGGTTGGAATATCTGATGTTGATACTAGAGCATTGACGAGACATATCCGATCTTCAGGTGCAATGAATGCTATTATTTCAAGTGAAATATTGGATATAGATAAGCTTACTGAAATGCTTAAAGAAGTCCCGAGTATGGATGGATTAGAGCTTTCTTCCAAAGTTTCTACGAAAGAGTCCTACTTCTTTGGAGATGAAAATGCGCAACATAAAGTTTCAGTATTGGATTACGGTGTAAAGCAAAATATTCTACGTTGTCTCGTGGATAGAGGTTGTTACCTTAAAGTGTTTCCTTATAATGCTACGAAAGAAGAAGTTTTGGAATGGAACCCTGATGGTGTGATGCTTTCAAATGGACCTGGCGATCCTTCTGCAATGCCAGATGCAATTAAAACTGTTGAGAATATTGTTGATTCTGGAATTCCTTTGTTCGGAATATGTCTTGGTCACCAAATTTTAGCGTTGTCACAAGGTTTAAACACCAAGAAAATGCACAATGGACACCGAGGTGTAAATCATCCAGTGAAGAATTTAGAAACTACCAAGTGTGAAGTTACATCGCAAAACCATGGTTTTGTAGTAGAATGGGATTCTGCTAAAAATGCAGATGGTATAACGATAACGCACCAACACTTGAATGATGATTCATTGGCTGGAATACGTTTAGATAATAAAAATGCATTTTCAGTTCAGTTTCACCCAGAATCTTCAGCTGGTCCGAACGACTCAAGGTATTTATTTGATCAGTTCATTGAAAATATTAAAGAAAACAAAGAAGTAAACGTATAGTAATGAGTATAGTAGTTGATATAGTTGCCCGACAGGTTTTAGATTCTAGAGGAAACCCAACGGTAGAAGTTGATGTAATGACTGATACTGGTGCTAAAGGTAGAGCAGCGGTTCCTAGTGGCGCTTCAACGGGTATTCATGAAGCGGTCGAATTAAGAGACTCGGACAGTAAAGCATATTTAGGGAAAGGTGTTTTAAATGCTGTCGATAATGTAAATGAAAAAATATTTGAGGCTCTTGTGGGCGTGGACGTAACGAATCAAGTTGAAATTGATAAAATCATGCTTCAACTGGATGGAACCCATAACAAAGCAAGCCTTGGAGCGAATGCTATTCTGGGTGTTTCCTTGGCCTGCGCAAAGGCAGCAGCAATGGATCATGGTATGCCTTTATATAGATACGTTGGCGGAACAAATGCACGAACCCTTCCAGTTCCTATGATGAACATTTTGAACGGTGGTTCTCATGCAGACAATAAAATTGACTTTCAAGAATTTATGGTTATGCCATTTGGGGCAGATTCATTTTCTGAATCTCTTAGAATGGGTGTTGAAGTATTTCACGCGTTGAAAGGCGAATTGAAAAAATCCGGCTACTCCACTAATGTAGGAGATGAAGGTGGGTTTGCACCAAATCTAGGTTCGAATGAAGAAGCAATAGAATTTGTACTAAAAGCAATTGAGGCAGCAGGGTACAAGCCTGGTGAAGACATTCATATTGCGTTAGACCCAGCATCTAGTGAGTTTTTCGATACGAAAGAAAATTTATATCATTTTCATAAAAGTGATGGTAGAAAATTAGCATCAGAAGAAATGGCTCAATATTGGACCGATTGGGTGAATAAGTATCCGATTGTTTCAATTGAAGACGGAATGGCTGAAGATGATTGGGCAGGCTGGAAGTCTCTTACAGATAAAGTTGGTTCTAAGTGTCAGTTGGTGGGTGATGATTTATTCGTTACAAATACTGAAAGATTACAGCAAGGAATTGATCAAGGAGTGGCGAATTCAATATTGATTAAAGTGAATCAGATTGGTACGCTCACAGAAACAATTGAGGCAGTTAATTTAGCTTCAAATAATTCATATTCTTCAGTAATGAGTCATCGATCTGGGGAAACAGAGGATACCACAATAGCGGATCTTGCAGTTGCCTTAAACACAGGACAAATAAAAACTGGTTCCGCTTCACGAAGTGATAGGGTCGCTAAATACAATCAGTTATTAAGAATCGAACAAAACTTGGGGGATACAGCTTATTTTCCCGGAAAAAATTTTAAATTTTTAAGATAATCTAGCACTAGGAATTTAACTGTTTGCGTTGTATTTTCGCAAGAAGGCTAAACCTACGAGGTTAGCAGTTGTATTACAAGGGAATTAAAGTAAGGAAATAAATATGTCAGATAAGGCTACACTAACATACGATGGCAAAACATACGATTTGCCAGTTGTTGAAGGAACAGAGAATGAAAAGGGAATTGATATTAGTAAATTAAGAGCTCAGTCGGGGTTAATTACTCTTGATCCTGGATTTAAGAACACTGGTTCTACAAAAAGTGCAATTACTTATCTGGATGGTGAAAATGGGATCCTTCGGTATAGAGGTTATTCTATTGAAGAACTAGCAGAAAATGCTTCTTTTCTTGAGGTTAGCTATTTGATTATATATGGAGAGTTACCAAATAAGGCGCAATACGAAGTGTTTTGTAAGGAAGTTACTGAGCATACATTGGTTCATGAAGAGATTAAAAACATTTTAGATGGATTTCCGTCAAATGCTCATCCTATGGGTGTTTTGTCTTCATTGATTTCTTCTTTAACTGCGTTTTATCCTGAGTCTTTAGATCCAAATAGGTCTTCGGAGGAGGTTCATTTAAGTATAATTCGAATAATTGCTAAAATTCCAACACTAGCTTCATGGGCTTTTAAAAATGAAATTGGACACCCAGTAAATTATCCTGATAATAGCTTGGAGTATGGGTCTAATTTTCTGAAAATGATGTTTGCGATTCCTTCTGAGGTTTACAAACTAGACCCAGTATTAGCGGATGCGTTGAACAAGCTATTAATACTTCATGCTGATCATGAACAAAACTGTTCTACAGCTACAGTAAGAGTTGTAGGTTCAAGTCATGCGAGTCTATATTCTTCAGTTTCTGCTGGTATTTCTGCTCTTTGGGGACCACTTCATGGTGGTGCTAATCAAGCTGTGATTGAAATGCTTGAAGCAATAAGAGCTGATGGTGGTGATGTTCAGAAGTATATGGATAAAGCTAAGGATAAAGATGATCCATTTCGTTTAATGGGATTTGGTCATAGAGTTTATAAAAACTTTGATCCAAGAGCTAAGATTATTAAAAAGGCTGCTGATTCAGTATTGGCTAAGTTAGGAGTAAATGATCCAGTGCTTGAAATCGCAAAAGGTTTAGAAGAAGTTGCTCTTAAAGATCCCTATTTTGTTGAGCGTAAATTATATCCAAATGTAGATTTCTATTCAGGAATTATTTACAGAGCAATGGGCATCCCCACTCAAATGTTTACAGTAATGTTTGCGTTAGGCCGTCTTCCAGGTTGGATTGCTCAATGGAAAGAAATGAGAGAAAACAATGAGCCAATTGGACGTCCAAGACAAATTTATACTGGTGCCAATGAACGCTCTTTTGTAAATATGGGTGATAGGAAATAAGCTCAGAATTAATTTATTTAAAAGCCTTCTCAAGAAATTGAGAAGGCTTTTTTTTGCTTCCGCCAATCGTTATATTTGCTGGGACATAACGCATCTATTGAAAGTAAAAAGTAGAATATGGATTGAGCATAACGATCAAATCTTTTTGGGATTAGGAAGAGTGCGATTATTAGAACAGATTCTACTGGATGGTTCAATTAATAAAGCAGCGAAGTCATTAAAGATGTCTTACAAAAAGGCATGGAAATTAGTTGATTCAATGAACGAAGTCTCAGAAAAACCGTTAGTTAAAACATCAAGTGGTGGAAAAGGTGGAGGAGGAACACTCGTGACCAGTTTTGGGAAACAAATGATTTTACATTTTCGTGAATTAGAGACTAAGTCTTTTGAGTTTTTTGATGCTCAGTCAAAACAGCTGAACGATTGGAAATAGCGCTCTTTATACTACTGCCATTTGTGGCGTTTTTATATGCTTCTGTTGGTCATGGAGGTGCAAGTGGATACCTAGCTCTTATGGCGCTTGTCGGAGTTTCTTCTATGTATATGAAGCCCACTGCTCTTATTCTTAATCTTTTTGTTGCAGGCATTGCGTTTCTGCAATTTAGAAGAATGGGATATTTTAAATGGCGTTTATTTTATCCTTTCATAATAACCTCTATTCCTGCTGCGCTTTTTGGAGGTTATTTAAGTATAGACGGAGATATTTATAAACGAATTCTTGGACTTTTATTGATTTTCGCTGTGATTAGAATGCTATGGAAGCCCAACATTGAAAATCAAGAAAAAAGTAAAATTCCAATTTTATATGGACTTGTAGCTGGAGTATTAATTGGTTTCTTTTCGGGTTTGATTGGAATTGGAGGTGGAATTATTTTGTCACCACTTATTCTCGTTTTTGGTTGGGCTAAAGTAAAAGAGACTGCTGCTATTTCGGCTTTATTCATTTGGGTTAATTCTTTTGCTGGATTAGTTGGTTTGTCTATTTCTGGTTTTGAATTAGAGCCAAATTATTTGCTATTAATTGCATTGGCTGTATTAGGCGGATTTGGAGGAGCTTATTTTGGCGGTTCAATATTGAATTCAAAAAAACTATCCTATTTGCTTACTGGAGTATTGGCATTGGCTTCGATTAAATTGATTTTACTTTAATGGAATTTGAAGCAGTCATATTAGCAGGTGGGGAAAGCTCTAGAATGGGATCCGATAAAGGCTTAATTGAAATAAATGGCAAGCCAATGGTCGAACATATCATCGGTACCTTAAAGCCAATAGCTCATTCAATATGGGTTTCAACCGCGAATAAAAATTACATTCAATTTGGCGTTTCATTAGTTACGGATGAGTATACTGCAATAGGGCCGTTAGGAGGATTGCATACGGCATTAAAAAGTGCAATTAGTGATTGCGTTTTAGTTGTTTCTGTAGATGCTCCTTTTGTTTCTGAAGAATGTGTTTTAACGTTGATAGGACAGGCGGAACCAAACACCATAGCCATTTCTAAATGTGCCGGAAAGTCTTACCCATTAATAGGCATTTATCCAGTTTCAGTTTTATCCAAATTGGAAGAATATATTGAACATGGAAAAAGGTCAGTTTTTGGCTTTTTAGAAACACAAAAAGTAAAGGAAGTTGAGTTTTCGGAACAGTATAAGAACTGTTTTCGTAATATAAATACACCAGAAGATTTAGCAAAAGTACAAGGATGAAACTAAAGATTACATTTTACGGCCAAGCTGCTGATGTGGTTAAATCGAATTCAATCGAATCGGATTTTGGTGAGCGCATATCAGCTTATGCATTGAAAAAATCGATACAAGTTAAGTATCCTCAATTATCAACTATTGAATTAAAGTTAGCAGTAAATAACAAAATAGTTATCAAGGATTTTGATCTAAATGATGGCGATGAAATTTCAGTTTTACCTCCATTTTCTGGAGGTTAATTATTAGAATTATGGAACAAAAAACAAGAAAACCAAAACCAATTTTTAAGCAAGGTGCTATCTCAGCAGAATCAATTGGGGTGTCCATTGCGAATCACCAATCGAAAACTGAAATCGGAGCCCATAATATTTTTATGGGTCAAGTGCGTGCCGATAAAATTGAGGGTAAAAAGGTGGTCGCAATTGAATATACGGCCAATGAAGAATTAGCTAACGAAGCTGTATTCGCTATAAGAGAGCAGGCATTTGAAAAGTACAACTTGACATGCATGCATATTTATCATAGTTTGGGTGAAGTAAAGGCCGGTGAAATTTGTCTGTTCATATTTGTTTCATCACCAAGAAGAGACGCTGCTAATGATGCCTGTCGTTATATCCTAGAAGCAATAAAAAAGGAAGCTCCGATTTTTGGAAAGGAGATGTTTGAAGACAATACGCATAAATGGAAAGTCAATAATTAGCGGCATGGTGGACATTACACACAAATCGAATACCTTAAGAATAGCGACGGCACAAGCCATTGTTCAAGTTTCTAAACAAGAAACTGTAACTGCGATTAAAGAAGGCACAGTTCCAAAAGGCGATGTGTTTTCAATGGCAAAAGCTGCAGGACTTCTTGGAGTAAAAAAGACTTGGGAGATGATGCCGGATTGCCATCCATTACCAATAGAATTTACTGGAATTGATTATGAGATTAATGAATTAAATATTCTAATCACAATTACAGTAAAAACGATTTACAAAACAGGGGTTGAGGTAGAGGCAATGCACGGTGCATCCATTGTTGCATTGACAATGTATGACATGCTTAAACCAATCGATAAGGGAGTTGAAATATCCAATATCAAGTTGCTTTCGAAGAAAGGAGGAAAGTCCGATTGGAAGGATAAGTTCAGAAAAGATTTGACTGCTTCAGTAATAGTATGCAGCGATACTATTTCAGCTGGGCAGAAAGAGGATAGAGCAGGATTAGCTATTTGTGAAAAGCTTAAATTATTTAACGTAGCGATTGACAATTATTCAATTGTCCCTGACGAAATTGAAATCATTCAAGCTGAAGTAGCAAAATCTAAAAACAAGCATGATTTATTGATTTTTACAGGAGGAACGGGTATGTCTGTTCGCGATGTTACTCCAGAAGCTATTCGACCCTTATTGGATAGAGAAATGGACGGTGTAATGGAAGCCGCTCGTTCTTATGGGCAAGAAAGGACTCCATTTTCTATGCTTTCTCGAGGTGTGGCTGGAACTGCGGGTAAAACGGTGGTTTTGACTTTGCCAGGTTCAACTAAAGGAGCCTCAGAAACAATGGATGCTTTGTTTCCTGCACTGCTTCACATTTTTAAAATTATAGGCGGAGGAAGGCACGACTAGAGCTCATCTATATGAAGAATACTTTTTTTAAAGGTTTCTCGTAAACGATTTTTCGTATTACTAGAAAGCGGATTTCGTTGAACGTTGATGAGTTTTAGCTTAAGACCATAAAACTCATCAGGCAATACATTGATTTCATTACCTGATAAAGTGATTTCTCTCAGTTTTTTCAGCTTTCGAATTGTAGGTTGAATTGTTGTTATGCCAGAGCCTTCTAGGCTTATTGAACGCAATTTTTTTAACACATTAAGTTGGGTAAATGGGTCCTTTGACTGTAAGTCTATATAGCTTAGATCGATATGTGTTAATTTGGGGAAATGTACTGGGTTGAATGAACTCCAATCCAATGGATTGTCACTTAGGTATAATTTGGTCAGCTTGTTTAAGCTTTCTTTTTCTGGGAACGATTTAAATCCAGTATGATACAAGGTTAAGGTTTCTAGTTGCTTCCCTTCTCTAAAAATGACGGTGTGGTTTTTTAAAGGATTATTGTCTAAATAAAGAAATTTAAGTGTAGAAGGAAATAATTCACCTTCAGGGATATGCGCAATAAAATTGTACCGCAAGTAGAGTTCTTCCACTATAAAATTAAAATTCCCAAGTTGTGGGAATAGAATAAGCTGATTGTTGTCGAGGTTCAGTTTCTTTATGAAAGTAAGACTGCTTTTTCCAATTGAAAATTCATTAATTCTATTGTTTGCCAAATCCAGCAGTACAACATTTTGAAATGCGTTTGGCTTTATTTCGACCTTTTGAAGGTTATTATCACTTAAAATAATCGAACGCAGGTTTGGGAATTTGTAAAGTTGTTCTGGAAATTTAGTCAACCTTTGGTTTCTTAAATCTATATGATACACCAATTCGGGTTCGCGCATGGCGAAATGTAAATTCGTATAAACCCTGAATTCTAGAGTCTGATCTAACCCATTGTAATAATATTGCGATTGAGCAATGCAGCTTATAGAAAGAAAAAACAGAAAACTTAAAAATCGAAATACAGTCATAACTTTAGTAGTGGTAAAAATACGTAAGCAAATATTTAAAAGTGCAGGGTATGTCATTCTGGTCATCCTAGTTTTTTTAGCCTTACCTTATTCTAAACAGATTCGGATTGCACAAATGCCTCTTAAAATAGGAAGAAGTATTCCTGTTGATTTTGGTAACGTAATTATTGTGCCAGGATGTGGTTGTAATCCGGGAAGAGGTACTGAAGAACGACTAAACCTTGCCAGTTCCCTTTATCAACTAAAAAAGCGCAAAGTGATACTTTCTGAAGGCTCTTGTTTTCCTCATGAACGAAAAGATTTCATTGATCGAATGACCAAAGAATGGAAAATCGACTCAGAAGATATTATATGGGATACATTGAGTTTATCTACTCAAGATAATATTAAAAACTCACAGATTTTAGCAAAGCAATACGGTTGTGAAAGCGCAATTGTATGCACTTCTCCGTTTCATCAAATGCGCTGCGGAATATTAATGATCAAACATTGGGATGGAGAATTTAAAATTGCCAAAATGCCAAAGGAATTGCTCGAAATGGAAAAAGAGCAAGTTTATATTGAGCAAAGAGGTAGAACCCTGAAAGATGAATATTGGAAAAGCCTTTATGAAATTATGTGCTTCTTTTCATCTTGATAAATAGAATAGGGGACACAAAGGTTTACTTCAGTTCCCGCGCCAGTATCTTTGAATTCAATAGAACAATCTAAGTTATGGATTTGCGCTAAAGCTTCAACCCTTGCAATTAAAATATTGGTTCCTTTAGATCCGTGAGTCTGAGGTTCGGTTGGTTTTAGCTTTTTAGATGCTTCTAGACCTATTCCATTATCGATAATTTGTATTAACAATAAATGCTCATTTTTTTTAGTCACATTAAGTTTAATGATTCCATCTTTTTGAGCTGGTGTGATACCATGAAGAATTGCATTTTCAGCTAATGTCTGTAATAATAAACTTGGAACGAGTGTTTTGTTTTGTTCAATGTCTTCTGCAATATTTACTTTACAAGTAATACTAAAACTAAAACGCATGTTCTCTAGCCTTATATATTCTTTAGAAATCATTAATTCTTCTCTTAGTGTCGTGTATGCTGCTTCAGATTGGTTAAGTGCATTCCTTAGTAAACCAGCGAACCTTGTAAGATAATCTTCCGCAATCTCATTTCTGTTTTCCATAATTAAACTCAATATACTATTCATAGAGTTGAAAATGAAATGCGGATTCATTTGCGCAATTAGAGCTTTTTGACGGAGTTCGTTGAATTCAATTTCATTTTTATTTTTCGCATTTAGACGTTTTATTTTAAGGCGATAGAATAAATAAATTAAAAGTAAAGTGAAGAATATAATCAGCGAATAAAACCACCAAGTTTTATAGAACGGGGGCAGAATGATGAAATTGAATACAGCTGGTTTTAGACTCCTAACGCCACTATTGTTGATTGCGGATACTTCAAATTGGTAGTTACCAGGTCGTAAATTTAGAAAACTTGCATTGGACTCTTTGGTTAAGATACTTTCATTCGAATTTCCTAATAGGCGATAAGAATAATTTGCACCAGTTCCTGTTTTATAGCTTAATCCAATGTATTCAATTTTAAGGTTGTTATGATTCCAACTTAATTCTTGGTATTGATGAATTGAGAAGTTAGTATCTCCAAAAACAGCAACATCATTTACAAATATTGGCGGTTGATACTCGTTTATAAAACTAGCCGATGAATCGAGGTAAGCTACTTCTTGTTCTGTTACGATATAAGCGTTCTTGTTATCAAATTTAATCTGATTAATTTTATTTGAAGCAAGGCCATTCGATGTGTTTATCGTTTTTAATAACTTAATCGCTTGTTTCTCTAGATCAGCTTTAATAACTGCTATTCCTGAATTTGTTGAGACCCAATAGGTGTTATGTGCACCTGGAGCAATATGATTTACGTTTACAATTCGTTTGCGAATAGTTTCATCATTGTTAATGATAATAGAATTAGAACTGAATTCGAATAGTAAAATGCCCTGACCAATTGTTCCAATTAGTGCATAGTTTTTAGATATTTTTTTAATAAAGGAAATTCTAGTATGAGGGCGACATTTTTTCAAAATAAGAAACTTGCCGTTCCTTAGTATTGCTGTTAATATCCCATTTCCAGTAGCTAATAGGAAAGTATCCTCTTTGAACTCAGTAATTTGGTGCGTTTTTTCAGGTACTGGATAATTTTGAAATGAGTGAGTTTTAGTATCGAAATAACGCGAGGTTCTAGATCCGCCAGTCCATATGTTTTGGTCATCACCCAACGAAGATATTGCTCCTGAAGAATGATAGATGTGCATATGATCGTTATTGAGCCCGTAAATACTAGTATCAAATCTTATACAGCTTACCCATAAAGAGTCTCGGGATATATCCATATCAAAAAGCGTTTCGCCAATTCTCTGTTTTTTTAATAATTTGAAATTATTCCTCTTATCATATTCATATATTTCACCATTTATCATGCCTACAAATAGTTTTTCATCAGTAATTGCAAGTGCAACCGCCTCTTTGCGTTCCAAATTTGAGTAGATTTTTAGTACTCCTTTATTTGGAGCAAGGTAAACCCCTGAATATAAAGAGCTCAGCCATAGGTTTTTTTCATTATCAATGAAGCAATCCGAGATAGAATAGAAATTATTTAACTCAGCCGTTTTCCATCCATCATCAGTTTCATAAATTTTAATTAATGGTTGATTTTTGACGCCAATCATTACAGTATTGCTGTCTAAGTTGATCGCACTTCCAATGTTATGAGGTCCTTTTAACGTAGTGATTTCTCTAAGCGCATTATTATAAAAAGAGTAGACATAGTTATTATAGAAAACTAACGGTTTATTCTTTTTAGTTGACAATACCTGCAATCCAAAGTCAACTTGATTCTTTAGAGTACTTAATGAATATGTTCTTGGTGGTAAAGAATCATATGCAAAAATTACAGAAGAATTACTGTATTTTACATATTGAGATGCTATAGCTGACCCGTCGTTTAATAAGTAATTCCAATAAATGGAACGTTTTGGTGATTGGTGAACTACAACACGCTCGTAATTATTTAGCCCTTCGAATTGGAAATAACTAGTGGAACCTGAAAAAGAAAGAAGTCCTACTCTCAGTTCGTTATTGTTGTCGAGACCAATGCCATTGATAAGCTCATCATTTCCCTTTATTTCCTTTTTTAATTTTTCAAATATCGGAAGAAGATATATACTGTCCTTTATTAGTGCATAGATCGTTTCGCTGTAAGATCTGAAGAGTATAGTGTCACCTATAGGAATAATCCTGAAAATAGTAGGGTCAGGTAAACCTTCCTTAATTCCATAGGTTTTAAATTTTTCACCATCAAAACGACAAGGGCCTCTATCAGTGGCTATCCAAATGTATCCTCTTTGATCTTGAGTTATATGATAACATTCGGAACTGGGTAAACCATCCGAAATAGAATAGTTTGTTGCAGAAAATTCTTGGCTGCTTAATACTTGAAAGCAGCTTAATAAAATCAAGGATAATATTAAGCGAAGATTAATCAGCTTTGAGGCTTTGGTTTGTTTTGAGGGGTCGAGTCGCCGCCAGAATTAGTCCCTTTATTTTTATTTTTAAACCAAGGTTTTTTCGTGCCATTATTACCCTGTGGTCGCTTTCCTTTGAAGTTCCTATTATTGCCACCACCGCCTTTTCCTTTTTTGGATCCAATTTGTGATTTTGGATCATATTTAGGACTGTCTCCAATTTCAGTGGGTGTATTTAGCTTATCTAATGTTCTTTCGATAAGCTCTTCAACATTCATCATTTTTAACTGATCTTCTTCGTTTACAAACGAAATAGCAGTTCCTTTAGATTCTGCACGAGCAGTGCGACCAATTCTATGCACATAATCTGCAGCATCATTAGGCATGTCAAAGTTCATGACATGACTTAAGCCTTGTATATCAATTCCACGACTCAAAACATCTGTGGCTACCAGAATCTTTATGTTTCCAGCTTTAAAATCACGCAATCGTTCTTGTCTCTCAGACTGCTCTCTGCCTGAATGTAAGCTTTTTATAGAATGGCCATCTTTTATCAATGCTCGTTCTATTTGGTCAACCATCTCTTTTCGCGAAGCAAAAATGATCATGTTCTGAATGTCTTCATTTTTCAGAATATAAGATGCTAGAGCAAGTTTGTTAGGGTTGAAAACATTGTAAATTACTTGATTTACCCCTTCAGCCGGTTTAGCGATTGCTAAGTTAATTTGAACTGGCGTCTTTAAAATTTGCTTTGCTAACACTCTAATTTGAGTTGCCATTGTAGCGGAAAACATTAAGGTTTGCCTTTCCTTTGGTGTTTTTTCAATGATTTTAGTAATATCATCAATAAAACCCATATCTAACATTCGGTCTGCTTCATCAAGCACTAACATTTCCAAACCAGTAAGGTCAACGTAACCTAAGTTCATGTGCGCCATAAGGCGTCCAGGTGTTGCTATAATCAAATCGGCTCCTTGTTCTATTGCGGTTTTTTGCTGCGAAAAATCGCCGCCTTCACCACCACCAAAAACAGGGATTGAACTAATTCCTAAGAAATAGCCAATTGCTTGCACTTGTTCGTCAATTTGCACCGCTAGCTCTCTAGTTGGAACTATTATAAGTACTCTTACTTTATCGTTTTTCGATTGAGTTAGTTTTTCCAACATTGGGATAAGAAAAGCCGCCGTTTTTCCTGTACCTGTTTGGGCACAACCAATTACGTCTTTTCCTTCTAAAATTGTTGGTATTGCTTCGTCTTGTATTGGGGTGCAGTTTTCAAACCCCATGTATCCGACAGCTTCTTTTAGGCTATCGGAAATTTTTAATTCATCAAATTTCATTACCGTCAAAGATGCAGTAAAAACTTTACTATTCTAGCATTACTGTTTAAAGTAGAGCATTCTAGAATCGTAATCCTATATAGCTTATGTTTTATGTGAAGATTAAAATATTGGCTATCTTTTTTAATAAAAAGTGAACCGATTAAACACCTTTTAGTGCATCCCCAATATCCGAAATAAGATCATCAGCTTTTTCTACTCCAATTGAGAGTCGGACAAGGTTTTCTGTAATGCCCATTTTAAGGCGTTCATCGGGTAAAACCCCTGCGTGAGTCATGCTAGCAGGATGTTGAGCTAGCGATTCGGTACTTCCCAAACTCACAGCTAGTTTCATTAAACTCAGAGCATTTAAAAACTTAAAGGCCTCTTTCTCTTTCCCTTTTATATTAAATGTTACCATAGCTCCTGGAGCAGAACATTGCTTTTTATAAAGTTTATGCTGCTGAGTTCCTTCTTCAAGAAGTCCTAAATAATTTACAGATTCTACTTTTGGATGTTTATTAAGAAATTGAGCAACTTCTTGTGCGTTCGAGCACTGTTGTTCCATTCTTAATTTTAGAGTTTCTAAGCTTCTTAGTAATAACCAACCTGTCCAAGGCCCTGCCATATTTCCAAGAAAGGTTCTTAATGTTCTAACACGTAGCATAGGTTCTTTATGGCCAAGCACCGCGCCTGCAATAACATCGCTATGGCCACCAATATATTTAGTTGCAGAATAAACCACTAAATCGGCCCCTAGTTTTAAAGGATGCTGCCATAAAGGGCCCATGTAGGTGTTGTCAACGCAAACAACGCATTCAGGGTTTATTTGTTTAGCAATTTTGCCTATTTCTTCAATATCTGTTAGTGTATTAGTTGGGTTTGCTGGAGTTTCAATATGCACTAGTTTTAACTTATCTCCGCAGTTCTCTTTTTTAAGCATTTCACCAATTTCTTCTGGTGTTTGCCAAGGATGAAAACCGATGGTCTTTATTCCCATTTTTAGTAAAAAATGCTTTATAAAATGGTCCGTTCCTCCATATACTGGATTGCTGTATAATAACACATCACCAGGAGCTAAGAACTCTAATAATACTGTTGATATTGCAGACATTCCGCTTTCGAAAACGCAACAATCATCAGCCTCATCCCAAAGGCAGAGTCTGTTTTCTAATATTTCTAAATCAGGGTTGTTTATGCGAGAATAAATTAATCCTAGTTCTTCGTTTTCTTTTTTTTCTCTAAGGCCATATGCTATCTCAAAATATGCCTTTCCTTCTTCGGCAGATTTAAATGCAAAAGTAGAAGTCTGGAAAATTGGACATTTTATTGCACCTTCGGAAAGAGCTGGTTTATAACCGTGACTCATCATTAAGCTTTCAGGACTAAATTTTTTATCGCTCATTTCTAGAAATTAATTTAACCGGAAAGGTAGAATTTCACTGAGGTTTACAAACCTTAAAGGCTATTAAATTAAGTTTTTATTCTGGTATGTTTTTAACTTGCTCTAGCCTAGCATTCAAACCGTTTTTTAGGATTCTTTTTTCAGAAACAAGTCCGGTAGTGAAAGTCAACTAATGCGTGTGTATTTTCTGGAATACTCACGATGTCGTTTAAACTGAAGGTCTAGATTGCATCGGATCGAAATGAATCAGCTGTTTTTTTATTATCCCAAATTTGTTTAAGTGAATCTACATTAACTTCAGCAAGAATATGGAAATCTGCCAATGGGAGTAAGTTGGTGAACAGTGTTGCTTTCAACAATATTAATTAAACAGATACTAGTTTGTTACCTCATTTAAAATGTATGTACTGCTGCTCCATAAAATTGATTTGGCTTTTATGAGAGTTTCATTTTATATCAACTAAAGGAATTAGTTGTTCAAATTAGTGTTCGCTTTTTAGGTGTATCAAAAAAGAACTTAGCAGGAGTAGTTTACCATAGTTATGCCCTTATAAGCTCTTGATAATTCCACTAAAAGTTCTTTGCTTTTTGAGAAGGCAAAAGAAGATGTTCTTAGTTTAGATACATTCATGGAACATGCACAAACGCATGAATCCTTCAGGCTTGCTATCAGGAATAAAGAGAGGGTTTAAAATTGAAGCAGGTTTTATTTTTTCCTTGATATCTTTTTTTTCTATCTCTATGGTTTCCGTTTTGTTTGATAGAATTTTCTGATTCCCCCGAAAAATACCAGAACGTAAATTGATTACGTTGGTGGATAGTTTCTTCGCAGCAAATATAAGACATGAATATACTAGAATTTTCTGAGAAATACCCCACAGAAGAG
>Ga0075118_10000082_pt1 | contig 96355 bp, 96 predicted proteins | sample AntAceMetag02UKE_FD_69794 | JGI IMG/M metagenome (GOLD analysis project Ga0075118, IMG submission 69794) | Saline lake microbial communities from Ace Lake, Antarctica - Antarctic Ace Lake Metagenome 02UKE | ecosystem: Environmental > Aquatic > Non-marine Saline and Alkaline > Saline | place...
ACGATCGCCTCGCTGAACGCAACACACCGCTCCATCGTGACCTCCCATGCCGAACCGGAGGCCGCCGATCGATTCAGAGCTTCACCTGACTGTCACGCGCTCTTTCACCCAATTGCCCTGGCGCTGGGAGCCCAGGCCGTGGACTCCGCGCCGCTCGCCTGATACAAGCCCGCGCGTCCTCGGACGCGTTCCTTGGGACATCCCATGTCAGTTACGGAATTCGGGCCATGAAGATCAACGGCAACGCGGTGCGCGTCGGCAATGTGGTCGAGCACCAGGGCCGGCTCTGGGTCGTCACCAAGACCCAGGCGGTAAAGCCCGGCAAGGGCGGCGCGTTCAACCAGGTCGAGATGAAGGACATCCGCACCGGCACCAAGCTCAACGAGCGCTTCCGCGCCGACGAGCAGGTCGATCGCGTGCGCCTGGAGCAGCGCCAAGCGACGTTCCTGTTCCGCGAGGACGACATGCTGACCTTCATGGACAGCGAGACCTTCGAGCAGACCACGGTGAACGCCGAGCTGGTGGGCGACCCAGCCGCGTTCCTTCAGGACGGCATGGTGGTCCAGGTCGAGAGCTACGAGGAAGAGCCGCTCTCGGTGGTGCTGCCGGAGACCGTCGTGATGCAGATCGTCGAGGCCGACGCCGTGGTGAAAGGGCAGACCGCCTCCAGTTCCTACAAGCCGGCCGTGCTCGAGAACGGCGTGCGGATCCTGGTCCCGCCGTTCATCGAGGTCGGCACCCGGGTGGTGGTGAAGCCCGAGGACGCCACCTACGTCGAACGCGCCAAGAACTGACGCGCGCACCCTGACGCGCGGCCGCATCCTGTCGGTCGGCCGCGCCGAGATTACCTTCGGGAGATCGCCGATGGCCGTCCGCTCGGCTCTCTACAACGTCGTATTCAAGGCCTGCCAGAAGGCCTCGCGCAGCCTCAAGCGCGACTTCGGCGAGGTCGAGAACCTGCAGGTCTCCAAGAAGGGGCCGGTGGACTTCGTCTCGACCGCCGACCATCAGGCCGAGCGCATTCTGAAGGAGGAACTCGGCCGGGCCCGGCCCGAGTTCGGGTTCCTGCTCGAGGAGTCCGGCGCGTTCGAGACCGACGACGACCGCGGACGGCGCTGGATCGTCGACCCGCTCGACGGCACGCTGAACTTCCTGCACGGCATCCCGCACTTCGCGATCTCGGTGGCCGCCGAGGAGCGCGGCGAGATCGTCGCCGGCGCCGTCTACCAGCCGCTGACCGACGAGTTCTTCTGGGCCGAGAAGGGCCAGGGCGCGTTCCTGAACGACCGCCGACTGCGGGTGTCGGGGCGCCGGCACCTGCAGGAGGCGGTGCTCGCCACCGGCATCCCGGTCACCGGCCTCGGCGGCGACCACGCGACCTTCCTGGCCCGCCAGCGCGCGGTGATGGCGAACTGCGCCGGCATTCGCCGGTTCGGCGCCGCCGCCCTGGATCTGGCCTGGGTGGCCGCCGGCCGGTTCGACGGCTACTTCGAGATGCGCCTGAAGCCCTGGGACATCGCCGCCGGCCTGTTGCTCGTCAGGGAGGCGGGCGGCTACGTCAGCGACTTCGCCGGACGCAGCGAGATCCTCGAATCGGGCGATGTGGTCGCTGCCAACGACCAGTTGCACGGCCCGATCCTGAAGCTCCTGAAAGTCCCGACCCCGGCGGCTGGCGCGGCCTGAAGCCTTCCCTTGCCGGTCGTCGGCGCGCACGGTGTTGTCGCGCGGGTCGCCTCTGGTATAACCGTTCGTCGAATGTCGACCGGGAGGGATGATGACGGGATCACGCGCGCTTGCCGGGATTGCGCTCGCGGCGGCGGCGGCGCTCACGGCCGGCACCGCGTCGGCCCAGGTGCCCTATCAGATCGGCGACCGCCGCGGCGGCGTCACCATCGACACGAGCGTCCTCGACAGCCTCGGCCCGATGCCGACGGTGCCAGAGATGCTGCGGCCGGGCACACCGGTCGGTGAAACCGGGTACGACCCGCGCGCCCGCGCGCTGTCCGCCATCGCGCCGTTGTCCGCTCCGGCCGGAGCGGTCGGGCGGACCGGCAGTTCCGCCCCGACGCTGGGAGTCGATTCCGCGCCGGCGCCGGACTGGCTGCGCCGTCCCGACGCGCCCCGCTACGCCCCGTTGCCGGATTACCTGCCCAAGGCCGCGGCCGCGCCGGGCCAGGGTGGCGTCGCCCCGACGCTGAAGCAACCGGCACCGCCGCAGCGGGCGGTCGCGCCGCAACCGGCGCCCCAGCGAGCCACCCAGCCAGCGGCCCAGCCGGCCCCCCAGCCGACGCGGACGGCGCAGCCGCAACCCGCTCCGGCGCCACCGCCAGCGCCGGTGGCAGCCGCTCCGACGCGGCCCGCCGCGCCGACGACCCAGACCGTGGCCAATCGCGCTCCCGAGCCGCCGCGCGCGCCGCCACCACCGCCGCCGGCCCCGGCGGCCACCAGCGCCTCGGCGCCGCCACCGCCGCCCTTGCCCACCCGTGCCGAGCCGCAGACCCAGGTCGCGGCGGCGACGTCCGCCCCGGCGGCACCGGCAGCGACGCCGTCCGCCCAGGGCGCGCGCGCCGACCTGGTGCGCGTGCCGTTCAACAGCGGCCAGTCGACGCTGCCGGATGCCGCCCGCGGCGAGTTGGACGCCCTGGTAACCCGCCTGCGCCGGGACGAGACCCTGCGCGTGCAGTTGCTGGCTTACGCCGACGGCACCGAGGATGACGCCAACCGGGCGCGCCGCCTCTCGCTCTCGCGCGCCCTGGCGGTGCGGGCCTACCTGATCGACAAGCAGATCCAGAGCACGCGCATGGACGTGCGCGCCCTGGGCAACCGATCCTCCGAACCCCCAAAGGACCGCGTGGACGTCGTGCTGGTGAACCGCTGAACGGTCACCGGCCCGTCGGCGTGGACGCCGCCCAATCCGTGGAGCGAGGCCGGTGACCGATCCGCGCCGATACCTGATCCGAATGGTGATCTTCCTGCTTGCCGTCGCGGTGGTGTGCGGCGTGCTGGGCGGGCCGCTGAGCGAGGCCTTCCTGGCCAACGCCGCGCTCAACGGCGTGATCCTCGGCGTGCTGCTGATCGGCATCGGGTTCATCTTCCGGCAGGTCTTCCGGCTGGTCCCGGAGGTCCAGTGGATCGAGGGCTACCGAACCAACTCCCTCGGCGCCTCGGCCCAGGAACCGCCGAGCCTTCTGGTCCCGGTGGCGACCCTGCTCGGCGACCGCCAGCCGAGCAGCCGGCAGAGCTTGTCGGCGATGTCGCTGCGCTCGCTGCTGGACAGCATCTCGGTGCGGCTCGAGGAATCCCGCGACATCGCCCGCTACCTCGCCGGGCTGCTGATCTTCCTCGGCCTGCTCGGGACGTTCTGGGGGCTTCTGAACACCATCGGTGCGGTCGGCAGCGTGATCGACGGCCTCAGCATCGAAGGCGGTGACCTCGGTCAGGTGTTCAGTAGTCTGAAGGCCGGGCTGCAGTCGCCGCTGTCCGGCATGGGCACCGCTTTCAGCTCATCGCTGTTCGGCCTTGCCGGATCGCTGGTGCTCGGCTTCCTCGACCTGCAACTCGGCCAGGCCCAGAACCGGTTCTACAACGAACTCGAGGAGTGGCTGGCCAGCCTGACCCGGCTCACCTCGGGGTCGTTCGCTTTCGAGGGCGAGCATTCGGCCACCGCGTTCCAGCAGGCGCTGATGGAGCAGACCGCCGAATCCCTCGACAAGCTGCAGCGCGTGATGGCGCGCGGCGAGGAGGACCGGCGCGGCGCCAACCAGACCTTGATGGCGCTGGTGGATCGGCTGGGCGCGCTTTCGGACCGGCTCGACGGCGACCGCGACCTGCTGGCACGGCTGGTGACCACCCAGGGCGAGTTGCGCCCCATCCTGGCGCGGCTCGCCGACATGTCGGGCGGCAGCCGCGACGAGATCGTGCGCAGCCACCTGCGCAACATCGAGGCCTACATGGCCCGGATGCTGGAGGACGGGGCCTCCGGCCGCGCCCAGATGACCGAGGAGCTGCGGGGGGAAATCCGACTGGTGGCGCGAACCATCGCGGCGCTGGCCGAAGAGGACCGCTGAGGCACGCATGTCGAGCCTGGCCCGACGACGTCAACGAGACAGCAACATCTGGCCGGGGTTCGTCGACGCCCTGGCCACGATGCTGATGGTGATCATCTTCATCCTGATGATCTTCGTGGTCGCGCAGTTCTACATGACGAGCATCCTGTCGGGTAAGGACGAGTCGCTCGCCCGCCTGACCCGCCAGGTCGCCGAGCTGAGCGAGCTGCTGTCGCTGGAACGCGAGAGCAGCGCCGAGCTGCGGGTGACGGTCGCCCAGCTCTCGGCCGAACTGCAGACCTCGATCACGGCGCGCGAGGCGCTCACCAACCAGGTAGCCCAGTTGACGACGGCGCGCGACACGCTGGAGACCCGGCTCGGCGAGCTGATGGCGAGCCGGGCGGTGCTGCAGCGGCGGCTCGACGAGAGCGACGCGGCGCGGCAGGGGGTCGACGCCCGCCTCCTGCAGGTCCTGCGCGAACGCGACGCGCTGCTCGGCAAGCTTCGGGCGGTCGAGGAGGAAGCCGGGATGGCGGGCGCCGAGCGCGCCCAGAGTGCCGCCGAGCTCGAGCAGGCGTTCCGAGTGATTGAGGCGAACCGGGAGACCATCGAGCTGCAGCTCAGGGACCTGGAACGGCTGCGGCGCGACCTGCAGGCGCTGCGCCAGACCCGCGAGACCCTTGAAGCCGAGATCACCGCCCTGGTGCGGGCGCGCGACGCGCTGGCCGCCCGCGTCGAGGCGAGCGAGGAGGCCCGCGACGAGGCCGAGCGTAAGGTGGTCCTGCTGATCGGCGAGATCGACGCGGCCGAGACCCAGGTGCGGACACTCGCCGAGACCAACGAGGAGACCCGCGCCCGGCTCGCCGAATTGTCCGAAGCGTTGTCGAAAGCCGACCAGCGCGTGGTGCAGCTCGAGGCGGAACTCGGCGCGGAGCGCGACACCACCCGCCGGCTGGAGACGCGCATCGCCGAGGAGGCCGAGCGCACCCAGCTCGCTCAGACCGAGCTCGAGGAGCGCGACATCCGCCTCGAGGAGTTGTTCAGCGAGCAGCAGCGCACCCAGGAGGCCCTGACCGAGGAGCAGAAGACCTCCGTCGAGGCCCGCCGGCAGGTCGAGTTGCTCAACGCCCAGATCGCCGCCCTGCGCGAGCAGCTGGCCCGGATCGAGGCCGTGCTGGAAACCTCGGAGTCGGCGAACCGGGAGCAGCGGGCGCAGATCGTCGACCTCGGGCGGCGGCTGAACGCCGCGCTGGCGACCAAGGTGCAGGAACTCGCGCGGTTCCGCAGCGAGTTCTTCGGCCGCCTGAGCGAGGTGCTGTCCGATCGCGACGACGTGCGCATCGTCGGCGACCGCTTCGTGTTCCAGTCCGAGGTGCTGTTCGGGTCGGGATCGGCGCAGATCGCCGACGCCGGCAAGGAGAAGCTCGCCCAGTTCGCCGCCACCCTGCGCGAGATCACCCCGCGGATTCCAACCAACATCAACTGGATCCTGCAGGTCGAGGGCCACACCGACACCGTGCCGATCAACAACGAGCAGTTCCGCAGCAACTGGGAACTCTCGGCCGGGCGAGCGATCTCGGTGGTCAAGTACCTGGTCGAACAGGGCCTGCCGGCCGAGCGCCTCTCGGCCACCGGCTACGGCGAGCACCAGCCCATCGCCCCCGGCGATCTGGAGCGCAACCGCCGCATCGAGATGAAGCTGACCCAGCGCTGAGGCGTAACCGTACGCGGCTTCGGGGTTGCACGCCGCACCGGCTTCGGGTATCTACCCGCCTTCTGAACGACCCTGGATCCGTCGAGCGCGTGCGTGCGCTGGCGCTGGAGAGACCCGATGAAGGCCGACATCCATCCCGACTATCACGAGATCAAGATCATCATGACCGATGGGACCGAGTACATGACTCGGTCGACCTACGGCGTGGCGGGTGCGGTAATCCGCCTGGAAATTGATCCCAAGTCGCATCCGGCCTGGACCGGCCATCACCGCATCGTCGACAGCGGCGGCCAGGTGGCGCGCTTCAACAAGCGCTTCGGCGGCCTGAAGCTCTGATCGGCGGCTTCAGCCTGGACTAGCGGCGGCGGCCTTCGGGCCGCCGTTTTCGTTCGGGCTGTGTTTTCGTTCGGGCTGTGTTTTCGGTCGGGCTGTGTTTTCGTTCGGGCCGTGTTTTCGTTCGGGCCGTGTTTTCGTTCGGGCCGTCCGATCCGGCGTGCGCAGCGCCCCCGGCAACCGCCCGGCGTTAATCGGCGGGCGCCGCGGCAGCCATCCTCTCGTCGAGCCGAGCGAGCCGAATGTAGAGCACCCGGCTGGCTGTCAGCAGCGCGCGCAGCGCTTTCGGCAGACGCGGGTTGGCCTCACCACCGATTGCGAGGCAGACTGTTCCGCCGCTCAGCCGGTTCGCCGGCTCGTAGGCCGCGTCGGCGGCGAGTTCGCCGGCGTGAATGGCCTTGTGGACCAGCACCCAGGCCAGGCAATGCGTGAGCCGCGAGGTCACGCGCAACGCCTCGCAACTGGCTTCCAGCCGCAGCAGGGCCGGCGCTTCGGAGCCCGCCCCGCGGTCCACGCCGACCACAACCCACGGCGTCAAGGCGAGCGCCCGTGCCTGCTCGAGCAGGCTCATCACCTCGCGGTAGGTGCCGTCGAACGCCGCGACGCGCGGTGTGAGCCGAGAATGGTTAACTTGTTCCGACATCAAAACGAGTATGGGGTTGTGGCCTGTGTCTGCCAACCCCCGGCGCCTACGGACGTTCCCCCTCTTGACGAACCGATCCGAGTTTCCCACCTGAGACGCTGTCGGAGGCGCCGGATACCGGGCCTCCAGTTTCGACTAACGGCCCGGCCGCAACAGGCGGGCCGCCGGATGAATCACCCATCGCTTCTGAGGAGGATGTGGCATGCGTACTCTTGATCTGACCCCTGTGTTTCGTTCAACCGTCGGCTTCGACCGGATGGCCCGGCTGCTGGATCACGCCATGCGCGCGACCGACGCGGCCAACGTGCCGACTTTCCCGCCCTACAACATCGAGAAGCTCAACGAAGACGAATACCGCATCACCATGGCGGTAGCCGGCTTCGGCGAGGGTGATCTCGACATCACCGCTGAAAACGGCCAGCTCGTGATCTCCGGCAAGATCGAGAAGACCGAGGAGGATTCCCGCAACTATCTGCATCGCGGGATCGCCACACGCAGCTTCGAGCGGCGGTTCGATCTGGCCGACCACATCCGTGTGAACGGCGCGTCACTCGAGCACGGCCTGTTGCACGTGGCCCTCGTCCGCGAGGTGCCCGAGGCGATGAAGCCGCGCAAGATCGAGATCGGCGGCGCCCCGGCGGCGAAGGCGATCGAGGGCCGCAAGGCGGCGTGACGCCGACCTGACGGCGGACCGAACGGCGGGGCCGGCCCTCATGGGGGCCGGCCCATTTTGCGTTGGCCGCCGGCCCGGACGGCATCAGGCAACGCGGATCGCCTCCATCGCGGCTCGCGCGCGTTCCGGGATCGGCACCGGGCGGTTGCCGGCGCGATCGACATAGACGTGCACGAAGCGACCGAACGCGCACACAGCCTCCTCGCCGCGCTTGAAGATCCCGACCTCGTAGGTCACCGAGGACGTCCCGATGCGGGCGACCCGGATGCCGGCCTCGACCACATCCGGGAACGCGATGGGACGCCGGTAGGAACAGCCGGTCTCCACCACCAGCCCGACGGCAGCGCCGTTCAGGAAGTCGAGCCCGCCCTCCTCGATGAGGTATTGATTCACCGCGGTGTCGAAGTACGAGTAGTACTGGACGTTGTTGACGTGGCCGTAGACGTCGTTATCCATCCATCGGGTGCTGATGGTCTGGAAGCGCCGGTAGTCGGCTCGGGTCGGGTCCGGATCGCGGACCGTCATCGCCCGGCCCCCGCCAGGAAATCGCGCATGGCGTCCAGGGTCTCGTCCGGGCGTTCGATCGGCATCATGTGACCGGTCCGCGCCAGGGTGACCACGTTGGCGTCCGCCAACGCCTCGGCCAGCGGCCGGACCTGCCGCGCCGGCGTCATGCGGTCGTCGTCGCCCGCCAGGATCAGCGCCGGGCAGCGCACCCGCGTCGCCGTCGCCAACGCCCCCGCATAGCCGCTCGAGGCGCGCAGATCGTTGCCGAGCGCCCCGGCGAGGCCGCGCTCCAGCACCCGCAGGCCGGCCCCCGAGACCCAGCTTCCCGGCGCTCGATTGCCGCCGATCTGCATGGCGCGGCCGAAACCCCAGCCGATCATGGTCTCGACGGCGCGGTGGTCACCGGCGTCGGCCGCTGCCTGCAGGTCAGGATGCACCGCCATGGTCGGCACCACCCCGAGCATCAGCAGCGCGATCGCGTCGTCGCCGGCCGCAGCCGCCGCCTCCAGCGCCGCCAGCGCGCCCATCGAGTGCCCGGCGAACGCGGCGCGGCGGCCGCCGGCCGCCGCCAGGGCCGACAGCGTCCACGCCCCGATCGCTTCGACCTTGGTCAGGGCCGGTCCCTCGCTGCCGCCGTGACCGGGCAGGTCGAGCGCCAGCACCGACCATCCGTGATGGGCGAAGTACCGGGTCTGCAGGGTCCACACCGTGTGGTCCATGCCGGCGCCGTGCAGGCACACCAGGGCCGGCAGCGCCGGGTCGAACGGGCGCCCGCCGGTGGCGGCGAAGGCGCCCTTGCCGTCGACCGTGAACCGCATGGCCTCAGGCCGCCTTGGCGGAGCGGGCGGCCGCCCGCAGCGCCTGCTTCAGGTCGTCGATCAGGTCCTTCGGATCCTCCAGCCCGACCGACAGCCGCACCAGATCCTCCGACAGGCCGGCCGCCGCCATGGTGGCGGCGTCCATCTGCTGGTGGGTGGTGCTGGCCGGGTGGATCACCAGGGACTTGGCATCGCCGACGTTGGCGAGGTGCGACCACAGCTGAAGCCGCTCGATGAAGGCACGGCCGGCCTCGCGCCCACCCTTGATGCCGAAGGCCACCATCGAGCCCGCGCCCTTCGGCAGCAGCCGCGCCGCCAGCGCCTTGTCGGGGTGGCCGTCCAGCTCCGGATAGGCGACCCACGAGACCTCGTCGGCCGCCGCCAGGAAGGCGACGATGGCCCGGGCGTTGGCGACATGGCGGTCCATGCGCAGCGGCAGGGTCTCGATGCCCTGCAGGATGTGGAAGGCGTTGGCCGGGCTCATGCAGGCGCCGAAGTCGCGCAGGCCCTCCGAGCGCGCGCGCATCAGGAAAGCCTGCGGGCCGAACTCCTCGGCGAAGTCCAGACCGTGGTAGCCGGCATAGGGCTCGGTCAGGGTCGGGAACTTGCCGGACGCCTCCCAGTCGAAGGTGCCGCCGTCGACCAGCACCCCGCCGATCGCCACGCCGTGCCCGCCGAGCCACTTGGTGGCGGAGTGCAGTACCAGGTCGGCGCCGTGATCGATCGGCCGGCAGAGATGCGGGGTCGCGAAGGTGCTGTCGACCATCAGCGGAACGCCGGCCTCGTGGGCGATCGCCGCCAGCGCCGCGATGTCCATCACCTCGAGGCCGGGGTTGCCGATGGTCTCGCCGAACACCAGCCGGGTTTCCGGCCGGATGGCGCGTCGGAAGCCGTCGTGGTCGCGCGGGTGGACCTTGGTGGTCTCGATGCCGAAGCGCGGCAGCGTGTGGCTGAACAGGTTGTGGCTGCCGCCGTACAGCGCCGAGGAAGCGACGATGTGCCCGCCCTGGCCCATCAGCGTGGCGATCGCCAGGAACAGGCCGGCGTGACCGCTGGCGGTGGCGATCGCGCCGACCCCGCCCTCCAGCGCCGCCACCCGCTCCTCGAGCACGGCCACCGTCGGGTTCGAGATCCGCGAGTAGATGTGGCCGGCGCGCTCCAGGTTGAACAGCGAGGCGGCGTGATCGACGTCGCGGAACACGAAGGAGGTGGTCTGGTAGATCGGCACCGCCCGGGCCCCGGTCGCCGGGTCGGGTTGCTGGCCGGCGTGCAGGCTCAGGGTGTCGAAGCCGAAGACGTTGCCGTCCGTGCCCATGGTCGCCGCTCCTCGAAGGTCATCGTTTTCGGCCGGCAGTGTAGCCGAGGCGCGGGTGCCGCACCTCCCCCGGGGAACCGGCTGCCGACACGGTTACGGGGCCGCGTCTTCCGCGGCCCCGTCCGGGCTTTCGCCGTGAGTTCCCTGCTCAACTTGCTTCGGGCCACGCTAACGAGCACCCTGACCAGGGTCAAGAGGCTGCGTCGCCGGCAACTCCGGCGGCGGCAAATACAGACAAATACTCGCCGGAGTCCAGACCGGACTCCACAGAGAGCCCGATTGCGAGGTCTTCAACGCTTGAAGAGCGCGTCAGCCGCCGAGGCCACGCCCATCTTGTCGGCAATGACGGCCCGGGTGCGTTCGATCTCCGCCTCCATCGCGGCGATGTAAGCCTCCAGGTCCTCGACGCTCCATGACGACAGATCCTTCGGCTTCTTGGTCTGCCGGCGCGGTTCCAGGTCATCAAGGTCCACGACGCTTCTCCCATCCTGTTGCCACGTCCCGGCAGGCCGGCCCGGCCCGCGTCTGACCTGCCCGCGTCTGCCGACCTATGGTAAAGCGAGTCGGCTTTTGGTAGCACCCTTGGCGGCCGCCAGCCGTCGACCGTCCGCGAGTCTCCCCATGAGTCGAGCCGAGTCCATGCGAGCCGTCATCGCCACCCCGGAGGGCGGGGTCGAGTTGACGACCCGGCCGATCCCGCAGCCTAGCCGCAACGAAGTCCTCATCCGGGTGGCGGCGGCCGGCGTCAACCGCGCTGACCTTTACCAGCGTCAGGGCCGCCATGCTCCGCCGCCGGGCGCCACCGACGTCCTCGGCCTCGAGGTCGCGGGAATCGTCGAGGCGGTCGGCGAGGTCGACCCGTTGGGCCTCGGCCCGGCCCCGCTGGTGCCGGCTCCCCAGCCCGGCCAGCGGGTGTGCGCCCTCATCCCGGGCGGCGGTTATGCCGACTACGCGATCGCGCACCGGCGCTGCGTGCTGCCGGTGCCGGGCGACCTCGATCTGGTGGAGGCTGCGGCGCTTCCGGAGACCGCCTTCACCGTCTGGGACAACCTGGTGGTTCGCGGCGGACTCGAGGTCCCGAAGACGGTCGTGATCCACGCCGGCGCCAGCGGCGTCGGCACGCTCGCTATCCAGATTGCGTCCGCCCTCGACTGCCGGGTGTTCGCCACCGCAGGCACCGCCGCCAAGCGCGAGGCCTGCGTCGAGCTCGGCGCGGAGCGGGCCTTCGACCACCGCACCGAGGACTGGGCAGCGGCGATCGCGGCTGTCAGCGGTGGCGCGGACGTGGTGCTGGATCTCGTAGGGGCCTCGCATTTCGCGTCCAATCTGGCGGTCCTGGCCACCGAGGGACGGCTGATCAGCATCGGCTTCGTCGGCGGCTCCAACGCAGAGGTGAATCTTCGCCAGGTAGCCCGCAAGCGCCTCGTGCTGACCGGCTCCACCTTGCGCGATCGCAACGCCTTGCAGAAGGCGACCATCGCGGAGGCGGTCTACGCCGGATTGTGGCCGCGGCTGACCCGCCGGCAGGTCCAGCCGATCATCCACACCACCTTCGACCTGGCGGAGTCCAATGCCGCGCACGACCTGCTGGCCGGCGATACGGTGATCGGCAAGCTCGTCCTGGAGGTCGACAAGGCGCTGTGCGCACCCGACTGACGATCGGAAAACGCACAGATAAAGCTTTGCCGGGCGAAACGGAAATCCCTATATAGATCTTGAATACCGATACGTGGACTGGATTGAAGCCGGGCGTCGACGTCGGTGACGCCGCGGCCGAAGAGAGGACATAATGGCGCAACCGCTTATGCCGAAGGCCACCGCCGTGTGGCTTGTCGACAACACCGGTCTCACCTTCGAGCAGATCGCGGCGTTCGTTGGGCTGCATCCTCTGGAGGTCCAGGCAATCGCCGATGGCGAGGTGTCGGCGGGCATTCAGGGCTTCGATCCGATCCAGGCCAATCAGGTCACGCGGGCCGAGATCGAGCGCTGCGAGGCCAACCCGAAGGGGCGCCTCCAGATGGCGACCAGCAACCTTCCCAAACCGGTCCACAAGACCAAGGGTCCCAAGTACATTCCGATCGCCAAGCGTGGCGACAAGCCGGACGCCATAGCCTGGCTGGTGAAGCATCACCCGGAACTGAAGGACGCCCAGATCTCCCGGCTGATCGGCACCACCAAGGACACCATCAACAAGATCCGCGAGCGCTCGCACTGGAACAGCCCGAACATCCAGCCTCGGCACCCGGTGTTCCTCGGCCTGTGCAGTCAGCGCGACCTGGACTCCGCCATCGAGAAGGCCGGCGGAACCCACGTTCCACCGGAATCGCAGCTCGAGTCGATCAGCGAACTGCCGTGACGGGTGCAGCGGCGGCGGTCAACCCGGACAGGCTGACCCGCTGCCGCCCCTCGTCGTCGAAGTTGGTCGGATCCAGCCAGGCCTGAAACGCCGCCTTGAGCGCCGGCCATTCCGTGTCGAGGATCGAGAACCACGCGGTGTCGCGGTTGCGGCCCTTGTAGAGCGTGGCCTGGCGGAAAATGCCCTCGTACTGAAAGCCGAGCCGCTTGGCCGCCGATCGCGACGGCCCGTTCAGGCTGTCGCACTTCCACTCGTAGCGGCGGTAGCCGAGTTCCTCGAACACCCGCGCCATCATCAGGTACATCGTCTCGGTGGCCATAGCGGTGCGCTGCAGGGCCGGCGACAGGGTGATGTGCCCGACCTCGATGACGCCGACCGCCGGCTCGATCCGCAGATAGCTGGCGTAGCCGATGGCCCGGCCGCGGGCCTGGTCGACGACGACGAAGAACAGCGGATCCTCGCTGGCCTCGCACTGGGCGATCCATTTATCGAAGCCGGCGCGGTCGGTTCCGAACGGGCCGACCGCCATGTAGGTCCACATCCGCCCCTCGGAATCCACCGAGAACGCCTCGAACAGCGCATCGCCGTGGTCGGCGAGGCGCACGGCCTCAAGCCGCACCGTCCGACCAATCATGGGCGCGCGGCCGGGACGCTGGCGCGGCGTCCAGTCGGGCACCGGCTCGCCGATCGGCTGGCCGAGTGAATTGGTGCGGATGGTCATGGGCTGGCTCCGTCGCGGACGATTTGGCCCTTCCCGATGCCACGCCACGGCCGATCCGGTTAGAGCCAACGCGGCACCCGCCGGCGGGCCAAGGCTACCCCGGCGCGCGCCTACTCCTTCGGCATCACCTGGCTGAGCGCCAGCCTGCCGCCGTCCGGGTAGATCGTCTGGCCGGTGAAGTAGGCGCTGTCGTCGGTCGCCAGGAACATCGCCGCCCCGGCGATCTCCGAGGGTTCCGCCGGCCGGCCGAGCGGGGTGCGGCTGCGCACCCGGTCCATTGCCTCGGGGTCGGTCAGGATCGCCGACCGGAACAGGTCGGTGGACACGCTGCCTGGGCCGATGGCGTTGACGCGAATGCCGTGGCGCGCCAGTTCGACCGCCATGGTCTTGGTGAGTTGGTTCACCCCGCCCTTGGAGGCGTTGTAGGCGGCCAGCCCCATCGGCACGATGACCGCGTTGACCGAGGCGGTGTTGATGACGATCCCCTTGATGCCGCGCTCGACCATCCGACGCGCGGCCTCCTGGCCGGTGTAGAAGACGCCCTTCAGGTTGACGGCGATGACCCGGTCGAAGGTGGCGTCGTCAAGCTCCAGGAACGGCGTGTTGTGAATGATTCCGGCGTTCGCCACGACGATGTCGAGCGACCCGTAGGCTTCGAGGGCGCGGTCCATCAGCGCCGACACCTGCTCGCGTTGGGTGACGTCGCAGGCGACGAATCGCGCCTTGCCGTCCGCCGCCTTGATCCGACCGACCGTCTCGTCGCCGGCCAGCGGGTCCATATCCGCCACCACCACCCTGGCCCCCTCGGCGGCGAACCGCTCGCAGATCGCCGCCCCGATGCCACGGGCGCCGCCGGTGACGACCGCGACCTTGTCCTTCAGACGCATGCTGCTCATCCCTTCCTCGCGTAGCCGACGCCCCGAAGCGTCTCGGCGATCTCGCCCAGGATCGCTGGGTCGTCGATGGTCGCCGGCACCGCCGGGTCCTGGCCGTCGGCGATCTTCTGCATGGTGCCGCGCAGGATCTTGCCCGAGCGGGTCTTCGGCAGGCGCTGCACGACCGCCGCCACCTTGAAGGCGGCGACCGGGCCGATGCGTTCGCGCACCATCGCCACCACCTCGGCGACGACCTGGTCGTGCGGCTTGTCGACACCGTCCTTGAGCACCAGGAAACCGAGCGGGACCTGGCCCTTGAGGTCGTCGGCCACCCCGATCACCGCGCATTCGGCGACGTCGGGATGGCTTGCCAGAACCTCCTCCATGCCACCGGTCGACAGCCGATGGCCGGCGACGTTGATGATGTCGTCGGTGCGGGTCATGACGTGGAGGTAGCCGTCCTCGTCGACCAGGCCGGCGTCGCCGGTCTGATAGTAGCCGGGGTAGTCGGTCATGTAGCTTCGCACGAAGCGGTCGTCGTTGTTCCAGAGCGTCGACAGGGCGCCCGGCGGCAGCGGCAGCTTGATCGAGATGGCGCCGATCTCGTTCGCCTCGACGCCGGACCCGTCCGGGGCCAGCACCTGAACGTCCCAGCCCGGCACCGAATGGGTGGGAGAGCCGGGTTTGTACGGCAGTTCCTCGATCCCGAGGCAGTTGGAGGCGATCGGCCAGCCGGTCTCGGTCTGCCACCAGTGGTCGACCGCCGGCACCTTCAGCTTGTCCTGGCACCATTTCAGGGTGTCGGGGTCGCAGCGCTCGCCGGCCAGGAACTGCGCCTTGAAGCGCGACAGGTCGTATCCCGCCAGCAGCTTGCCGTCGGGATCCTCCTTCTTGATGGCGCGGATGGCGGTCGGCGCGGTGAACATGACCTTCACCTTGTGGTCGGCGATCACCCGCCAGAACGCGCCGGCGTCGGGGGTGCCCACCGGCTTGCCCTCGTACAGCACCGTGGTGCAGCCGTGGAACAGCGGGGCGTAGACGATGTAGGAATGGCCGACCACCCACCCGACGTCCGACGCCGCCCAGAACACGTCGCCGGGGTCGACGTCGTAGATGTTCTTCATCGACCACTTCAGGGCCACGAGGTGGCCGCCGGTCGGCCGGACCACGCCCTTGGGCTGGCCGGTGGTGCCGGAGGTGTAGAGGATGTAGGCGGGATCGGTGGCCTTGACCGGCACGCATTCCGCCGGGATGGCGCCGGCCTCGGCGTCTTCCCAGGTCAGGTCGCGTCCGGCCACCAGCGTCGCCTCGGCCTGGGGTCGCTGCCTGATCACGCAGCGCTCCGGCTTGTGGGTTGCCAGTTCGATGGCGCGGTCGAGCAGCGGCTTGTAGGGCAGCACCCGCTGGCCCTCGATGCCGCAGGACGCCGAGACGATGACCTTCGGTCGGGCGTCGTCGATGCGGGTCGCCAGTTCCTTGGCCGCGAAGCCGCCGAACACCACCGAGTGGACGGCGCCGATGCGCACCGTCGCCAGCATCGCGATCACCGCCTCGGGGATCATCGGCATGTACAGGATCACCCGGTCGCCGTACCCGACGCCGAGCCTGCGCAGCGCGCCGGCGAACAGCGCCACCCGCTCCTGCAGATCCCGGTAGGTATAGGTCGCGACCGCGCCGGTGACCGGGCTGTCGTGGATCAGCGCGGCCTGACCGCCGCGGCCGGACTCGACATGGCGGTCGACGGCGTTGAAGCAGGTGTTGGTCTCGCCGCCGACGAACCACCGGGTGAACGGCGGGCGCGCGTTGTCGAGCACCTGGTCCCAGCGCCGGGTCCAGGCAATGTCCTCGGCCGCCTCGGCCCAGAACGCCTCCGGATCCTCCAGCGAGCGGCGATAGACCTCGTGGAACCGGCCCATGTCTCCTCCCGTGCTTCGTCGCGGCCCGGATCAGGCCAGCGATCGTCGTTGCCGACGATCCTGACGCGGTCCGGGCCGGTTGTCAGCAGGGCGACGATCGGCCGGGGTCGCGGATCACTTCCAGAACGGCTTGCCGAGATCGATCTGATCCTTGTCCGTGAGCGCGCCGGTGCCGGCACCGGCGGCCGCACCGACAGCGGCTCCGGTAACCGGTGCGCCGACCAGCGCGCCGCCGACAAGGCCGACGCCGGCACCGATACCGGCGCCGCTGAGGGCGCGATCGCCGGAGGTGTTGCCGCAGGCGGCAAGGACGAGGGCGGAAAGCGCGATGGAGGTGACGAGGATGGCGCGTTTCATGGTGGGTCTCCCGTTGGTCGTCATGGCGCGTGAACCGCGCCGGGCCTTACTTCACGATCAGGTTGTTGGTCACCGAGGCGACGCCCTCGACGCGGCTTGCGACCGTGCCGGCGCGTCCGACCATGGCCGGGGAATCGACGAAGCCGCTCAGTTGAACGACGTTCTTGTAGGTCTCGACCTGGATCTGCATCACCTTGAGCGCCGGGTCTTCCAGGATCGCCGTCTTGACCTTGGTGGTGATCACGGTGTCGTCGATGTAAGCGCCGGTGCTGACGGAGGTGTTGGTTTCGGCGCAGGCGCCCAGGGCGAGCGTCGTGCCCAAAGCGAGGGCGATGACCGCGGTTCTGAGAAAGGCGTTCATGATGGCACTCCGGATTGGCCGACAAAATTCGGGCTTCGAGCCGTCAGCAGTGGCGGCCAAGCTCGGATTTTGATGATGAAAGATGATGTATCGATCAGTAAGCGTCTGCTTTTTGAAACCCAAATCACAAAATCTATATGGCGATTTATTTGTCTATTTTAAGTAGATTCGCAAAATAATACTGAATATTGAATTTTATTATTTTATTTATATTTGAAATTGACAGACATTTACGCCGCTCTGACCCCGACGGGCGGGGAGCGCGCCGCAACGCCGATGGTGAGCAACCGGCGCCGCCCCGCATTGCCCTCCCCCGACCGCAGGACTACGTTGAGCGGCCCGCATCGGGAACAGCTGGGATGTCCATGAACCCCTACGAGACCGACCTCGACAAGTCGCCCGCCAACTACGTGCCGCTGTCTCCGTTGTCGTTCCTCGACCGCACCGCCGCGGTGTTTCCGGGGCGGCTCGCGGTGGCGCACGGCCGGCGGCGTTACACCTGGGCCGAGGCCGCCGCGCGTTGCCGCCGGCTGGGCTCGGCGCTGGCGGCGCGCGGGGTCGGCAAGGGCGACACCGTCGCGGCCATGCTGACCAACACCCCGGAAGGCTTCGAGGCGGCGCATGGCGTGCCGATGGCCGGGGCGGTGCTGAACATGCTGAACACCCGGCTCGACGCCGAGGCGATCGCCTTCATGCTCGATCACGGCGAAGCCAGGATCCTGCTGACCGACACCGAGTTCGCCCCCACCATCAAGGCGGCGCTGGCGCGAACCCACCGCGAGCTGTTCGTGATCGACGTCGACGACAGCGAGGGACCGGGTGGCGAGCGCCTCGGCGAAACCGACTACGAGAGCTTCCTCCGGACCGGCGATCCGGACTGGCGCGGCCTGCGCCCGGGCGACGAATGGGACGCCATTGCGCTCAACTACACCAGCGGCACCACCGGCGACCCGAAGGGCGTGGTCTACCACCACCGCGGCGCCTACCTGAACGCGCTCGGCAACGTCCTGGTCTGGGGCATGAAGATGCACCCGGTCTATCTCTGGACGCTGCCGATGTTCCACTGCAACGGCTGGTGCTTCCCCTGGACGATCACCGCCCAGGCAGGCACCCATGTGTGCCTGCGCAAGGTCGAAGCCAAGGCGATCTACGACGCCTTCGCCAACGAGGGCGTCACGCATCTGTGCGGCGCGCCGATCGTGATGTCGATGCTGCTGAACGCGCCCGACGAGGCCCGGCGGGACTTCCCGCAGGCCGTCCAGATGATGACCGCGGGGTCGGCCCCGCCGGCGGCCGTGCTGGAGGGCATGGACCACCTCGGCATCGCCGTCACCCACGTCTACGGCCTCACCGAGGTCTACGGGCCCGCCGTGGTGTGCGCCTGGCACGAGGAGTGGAGCGGCCGGCCGATCGCCGAGCAGGCCGACCTCAAGGCGCGGCAGGGCGTGCGCTACCCGGTGCTGGAGGGCCTGATGGTGGCGGATCCGGAGACCCTGGCCCCGGTGCCGGCCGACGCCACGACCATGGGCGAGGTCTTTATGCGCGGCAACGTCGTCATGAAGGGCTACCTGAAGAACCCGGCCGCCACCGACAAGGCGTTCCGGGACGGCTGGTTCCACACCGGCGACCTCGCCGTGCTGCACCCCGACGGCTACATAGAACTCAAGGACCGCTCCAAGGACATCATCATCTCCGGCGGCGAGAACATCTCGACCATCGAGGTCGAGGGCGTCCTGTACCGCCATCCGGCAGTGCTGGAGGCCGCAGTGGTGGCCCGGCCGGACGACAAGTGGGGCGAGACGCCGTGCGCCTTCGTCACGCTGCGCCCCGGTTCCTCGGCGACCGCTGAGGACATCATCGCGTTCTGCCGGCAGAGCCTCGCGCGCTTCAAATGCCCGCGGACGGTGGTGTTCGGCGAGTTGCCGAAGACCTCGACCGGGAAGGTGCAGAAGTTCGTCCTGCGCGAGCGGGCCCGCGACGCAACCTGACGACCCGTACGACAAAGCCCGCCTTCCGAAGTGAAAGGCGGGCTTCTGGTGCCGGCCCCGCCTGTCGGAGCCGGCGGAACTGGCCGGGTGAAAGGGGTGAAACTAAACGCGTTCGAGTCGGGCGATCTCGTCCTTGATGGCGAGCTTTCGTCGCTTCAGGTCGTGTACCAGCGTGTCGTCAGGATGCGGCCGCGTTTCTTCGCTCTCCAGCTTCTCTTCCAGATTGGCGTGACGCGACCGCAGGCTGTCGATCCGATCGGTGGTGGTCATACGCACCTCCTTTCTCCGGTCCGGGCCGGGATGTGCCCGCAGATGTAGGCTACGCCTACGGACGTGAGGGCGTAAAGCCGGAGTCGCAAGACCTTCACAAAGCGATGCGGCCTTCCATCGGGCACCTGGATAGCCGAGCGGATAACAAGCTGATCCGCGGATCAGCGGAACACCGCCTCGACGGCGGCGGTGACCGACAGCAGGGCGTCGTCACCCATGGTTTCGCCCATCAGCATGAGCCCGACCGGCGCCGAGCCCGGCTCGTTCACCGGCACGGTCGACGCGCAGCGGTCGAGGAAGTTGCCGACGGCGCAGTTGCGCAGCATCAGCAGGTTCGTCTTGGCGAACGCGGCGTCGCTTTCCTCCATTTCGGCGATCGGCGGCGCGATCCGGGCGGTGGTCGGCATCACCACCGCGTCGAAGGGCGCTGACACCCGATTGCAGGCCGCCTGGATCTCGGCCCGCCGGCGCACCAGCGTGATGTAGTCGATCGCGCTCTGGTCGGTGGCGCGCCGGATGCGGACCAGCACCCGCGGGTCGAAGGCGTCCGGATCGCGCAGAACATGCCGGGCATGCGCCTCGTAGCACTCCACGGCAGCGAACCCGCCCTTGGCGTTGGCGTCGGCAATGTCCAGCAGCTCGCGGAACGGGATCTCGGTGACGATCGCGCCGGCTGCGGACAGCCGCGACAGCGCCGCCTCGAAGGTCCGGGCGGTGGTGTCGTCGAGGTCCTCCAGCACGAAGCTCTGCGGCACCGCGAGGCGCAGCCCGGCCACCGGCCAACGGGCGATCGACCGCACCGTCTCGCCGGCCATCACCTGGTGGACGCGGGCGGCGCAGGCGATGGTCGGCGCCAGCGGGCCGATCGAGTCGAGCGAGGTCGACAGCGGGCAGGCCCCGGCGGTCGGCACCCGGCGCTGGGTCGGCTTGAAACCGGCCAAGCCGCACAGCCCGCTCGGAATGCGGACCGACCCGCCGGTGTCGGAGCCGATGCCGACGGTCGCCATGCCGTCGGCGACGCTGACCGCCGCACCGGCCGAGGATCCGCCGGGGATCCGGCGGGTCGCGCGGTCCCACGGGTTGGCCGGCGTGCCGTAATGCGGGTTGATGCCAATGCCGGAGAACGCGAACTCGGTCATGTTGGTGCGGCCGACCAGGACCGCGCCGGCGGCCCGCAGCCGGGCGATCGCCGGGGCGTCGGCGGTGGCCGCCGGCTCGCCCGCCATCACCCGCGACCCGGCGGTGGTCACATGGCCGCGGACATCGAACAGATCCTTGATCGAGATCGGCAGGCCGTCCAGGGGCCGCGGCGCCACGCCCGCCCGGCGCAGGCGATCGCTCGCCTCGGCCTCGGCCCGGGCGGTTTCCGGCGTCAGCTTGACGAACGCCCGCCCACCCTCGCCGGCGGGATCGGCGGCGCGCTGGAGAGCGGTCTCCAGGAGCGCGGCCGCGCTGGTGCGGCCGGCCTCCAGGTCGCTCAGCAGGGTGGCGATCGGGGTCAGGGGCGCGAAGCTCATCAGCGGACTACCGGCAAGGTTTCAATGGTGTAGGCGTGGTCGATGGCCGCGCCCGTCTCGGGGTCGGCGAGGCGCATGGCGAAACGGTCGGCGTGGCGCAGCCCGCCCTCGACCGGAATGGTGCCGCACAGCATGACCGTGCCGGGCTCCAGCCCGCCATAGCCGGCGACCAGTTCGGCGAGCGGCCGGATCATGGCGAGCGAGCCGGTCTGGTAGACGACCTCGCGGCCGTCGATGGTGGCCCGGCTCTCAAGCGTCAGACGGTCCATCCAGTCACCGAGGTCGACCGGCCAGGCGGCGGTCGCCAGCACCTTGGGGCACATCTGCTTGGACACCGGGATCGAATAGCTCTCGACCTTGCGGTCGGTGTGGTCGGAGCCGACGGTCAGCAGCAGGCGGCCGCCGGATGCCGCGACCAGCACCGGCTCGATCTCGCCGGAGCCGTCGCGGCCCAATACCTGCACCGCCTCGTCCTGGATCACCTGCTCGACGGCGGCGCGGTAGTACAGCGGCACCCTGCTCGGTCCCGGCACCCCGATCGCCGCCAGCTCCTCGATGTGGTGGTCGAGGGCGGCCTTGTCGCGGCCGGTCCAGCCGGCGATCACGCATTGGCGGATCGGCACCGAGACCGCCCCGTCCGGCGTCGTGAAGGTCAGTACCCGCCCGGTCATCGGCATCCTCCCGCTGGGGACCGAGACGATAGCCCCGGGAATGGGGCCAGGGGAAGCCCGTCCGAACCACCGGCGAGGGTCGTCGCGCCGACTCGCGGCGTGCGGCAACGGAATCCGCGCCCGGACGTTACTGGGCAATGAATCGGCATCCGCATCACAGCCCTCCCCTACTCGACCGTTCACAGCCCCGGGCCCCGGCCGCCGCCGCCGGGCCGGCCTGAGCGGTGGGGGAGGAGCCATTCTTTGGCCTCGCCGCCTATCACGTGGCGATGGCCGTGGTCGGAGCCGGCATCATTCTCGCCTACTGGACGCCGCGGTTCCTGTCGGGACGTGAACCAGCGGCGTCCGCCCTGCTGATCCTGGCGGGGATGGCCGGGTTCAGTCTGGTCCCCGGCATGCCGGAAGCGGTCAACCCGCGCTCCGACCCGCGTCTCTGGGAGGTGTCCAGCGAACTCGCCGTGATCGTCGCCCTGTTCGGCACCGGGATCAGGATCGACAACCTCGCGAGCCGTCGGCGATGGCGCCCGACCTTGAGACTGCTCGCCATCGTCATGCCGCTCACAATTTTGTCGGTCGCCCTGCTCGGTTGGTGGCTGGTGGGCATGACGATGGCGGGCGCCCTGCTGCTCGGCAGCGTCCTGGCCCCAACCGATCCGGTGCTGGCCGGTGACGTCCAGGTCGGCCCGCCGACCGAAGGTGGCGAGCATCCTGTCCGGTTCTCGCTTACCGCCGAAGCCGGGCTGAACGACGGTTTGACGTTCCCGTTCGTCTATCTTTGCCTGATCGTCGCGGTGGAGGGCTTCGCGCCTTCCAGTTGGGGCTTGGACTGGGTAGCGCGCGACGTGCTTTACCGGATCGCCGTCGGGACGCTGGCGGGCGCGGCGATCGGCTGGCTTCTGGGAAGGGTCGTTTTCACCATCCCGAGGGGTAACGTGCTGGCTGACACGGGATCGGGCGTGATCGCCCTGGCCGGCGTGCTGTTCTGCTACGGCGTCACGGAGCTGGTGGAGGGGTACGGCTTCATCGCCGTGTTCGTCGCCGGGCTGACGCTGCGCCGGGTGGAGGCCGAGCACGAGTTCCACGCCAAGCTGCACAGTTTCATCGAGGCCATCGAGCACGCCCTGACGGCGCTCCTGCTGGTCATGATCGGCGGGATCCTGCCGATGCTGCTGCCCGAGCTCGACTGGCAGCACATGGCGATCGGGTTGGCGCTGATCCTGGTGATCCGCCCGCTGTTCGGTTGGGTCGCCCTGGCCGGCGCCGGGCTGTCTGGCCGGGAACGGGCCGTGGTCGCCGCCTACGGGGTGCGCGGGATCGGGTCGATCTACTATCTGGCCTACGCCGCCACCCACCTGGAATTCGTCAACGAGGGCCCGCTCTGGGCCACCGTCGCCTTCACGATCTTCGCCTCGAGCGTCATCCACGGGCTGACCGCGGGCTGGGTGATCGAGTGGGTGACCCGAAGTGGACCGTCGCGATGAAGTAGGGGGCACACGGGATCCGGGCTGGCGCCGTGGCCGCACCGGCGCCCCTTGCCGTTGTTGCACCGCACCCCTAGGCTCCGCGGATGCCGTCCGGCAACCCGCCTTCCGCCCCACCGGCCCGACCGGGGTCCCGAGAGATGATGATCGCCTTCCTGTTCATGGGAGCGTCGATCACGCTGCTGCCGTTCATGAACGTCGCGGCCAAGTACCTCTCGACCGACTACCCGACCACGCAGATCCTGTGGGCGCGGTACACCGGGCACCTGGTGTTCATGGTGGCGATGTTCATGCCCCGCCACGGCCTCGGCCTGCTGCGGGCGACCCGGCCGGGCGTGCACATCATCCGCTCGCTGCTGATGTTCGTGTCGACGGTCTGCTTCTTCACCGCGCTGCGCTGGATCCCGGTGCCGACCGCCAGCGCGATCAACTTCACGGGCCCGCTGATCGTCACGGCGCTGGCCGCCCCAATGCTCGGCGAGGCCGTTGGGCCGCGGCGCTGGGCGGCGGTGGCCGTCGGCTTCGCCGGGGCGATGATCATCATCCGTCCCGGCGGCACCGAGACCCACTGGGCGATGCTTCTCGTCCTGGTAACCGCCTTCACCTACGCGCTCTACCAGATCGTCACCCGCAAGACCTCCTCGGTCGACACGCCGGAGACCTCGATCACCTACATCGCCGTGGTCGGCGCGGTGCTGTCGTCGATGGTGGTGCCGTTCGACTGGGTGACGCCGCGCACGGCGCTGGACATCGGGTTGTTCTGCCTGCTCGGCCTGATCGGCGGGATCGGCCACTACTTCATCATCCGGGCGTTCCAGATCGGCGAGGCGTCTGTGCTGTCGCCGTTCGCCTACGGCCAGCTGATCATGGCGACGGTGCTGAGTTGGCTGGCGTTCGGCACCTTCCCCGACGTCTGGACCTTCGTCGGCGCCGGGGTGATCGTGGCGAGCGGGCTCTACATCACCTATCGGGAGACCCGGCGGAAAGTCACTGTCACCCGCGACCGGCCGTCCGCCGAGTCCTGATGCGACCAGGCCGCGCTCACCGCCCCGCCATCACCTCGTCGACGAACCGCTCGGCGGATTCCAGGAAGCGCTTGATCGCGGCGTCGGCGGACGCGGCCGAGGCGCCGCCTGGAACATCCATCTCGAGCCAGACGGCGCCGTCGTCCGCCCGATAGGCCCGCACCCACCGCTCGTTGCTGTTCCAGTCGTTGACGCGGGCGAGCGGGACCGGCTGGTCGCTCTCCAGGCCGAGATGGATCATCGCGCTGTCGCAAACGCCATCGGAAGCGCACTCAAAGAACTGCACCCCCAGCGCCTCACCGTCGAGCGGGCCGCCGAGGAAGGCGCTGATCGAGGGGTCGCCGGCACTGTCCCGCTCAACGGTCGTCGCGATCCCGAATTCCTCGAGGCGCTCGGCGACGAACGCCGCTGAGATGCCCGCCGCGCTTTCCGCCTGCTCCTGGTCAGCGGGTTCGTCGGCGTCCACCTCGCCGCCGGACTCCAGCATGGCCATGCCGTCCCCGACAAGCGCGCTGATGTCGTTGCCGTTGAGGGTGGTCAGCCCGCCGGCGTCGCGCGCCATCACCCAGCGATGCGTCACGCCGTCGGCGCCCTGCGCGCGCTGTCCGAGGGCCGCGGCGAGTTGGATCGCCGCAAGTTCGTCGGTCACCAGCGGACCCAACGCCTCGACGAGGCGGTGGAGGTTGAGCACCGACATGTCGACCCTGCCGACCACGCCGTCGGGCGCAGTGGCGGAAGCCGCAATTTCCAGGTCGAGGTCGGCCCCGGTACCGTTCATGCGGATCCGCGCGCCCGCCACCCGGGCGGTGGTGCCCGCCTCGCGCAGGGCCGCCAGCGTCATCTGCCCATCGTCATCATCGCCGGCGCCGAGAAGGCCGACCAGCCGGGCCCCCGGAAGCCGGTCGACGGCGATCTCGATTGCCAAAGCCTCCGGCATGGCGGCGGCGTCCATCGGCAACGGGCTGAGCACCGACAGCCCCTCGTGGGCGTAGCCGATGCTGGCGCCGGCGCTGGTCCCCGTCAGCCCGGACAGCCCGACGTGGAAGTCGCCCCTGGCCAGCGAGACCGGGCCCGTGCCGTCGATCTCGCCGACCCAGATGTCCGCCACGCCAAACCGGAAATCGAAGCCGTCCGCGATCAGGTCCGGCGTCGTGAGAAGTGCCTCGAACCGGTCGGCCAGTCCCGAGTCGTCGCCGGCGGCAAGCCCGGTTTGATTGGCGAGCACGAAGCTTTGCAGGTCGGCAAGCCGATCCCAGTCCACCCCGTCCAGGCGCATGGTCCCGGTGATCGACCCGGCCCTGGCGAGTTCGGCGGGGGCAGCGCCGGCGGAATCCGGTTCCGCCTGGAGCCGCAGCCCGTCCAGGCGGTAGGTGGAGGTCACCGTCGTCTTGCCGCCGCCGGCGGGGCGCAAGTCACTGCCGATCTGAAGCGCCGCGATCGTCATGCGTCCAATCGACTCGAGGACGACCGCGGTGTCGGAGGCGTTGATCCGCGCGTTGCCGATCATGCCGTTGCGCGGGTCGATCTCGACGTCGAAGGCCGACCCGCCGGTCGAGACGACGGTCGCCGGCAGGCCCGGCGTCTCGACCGTGACCCGCGCCGGCAGGGAGCCGGTGAGCCTCCAAAGCCCCCCGGCGAGGCCGGCGCTGCGGGTGACGTCGAAATCCCCGAAGCTCACCACCGCGTCCGGCGCGCGCAGGGTCAGCCCGGGAAACCGAATGGCGTCACCCGCCGGCCCGGACGACACCGTCACCGGCCCGGAGGTGACCAGTTCGCCGCCGCCCGAGACCTTGATCCAGTTCGTGAGGTCCGAGATCGCCGCCAGCACCTCGCCACCCGGCTGCGCCGCCGGTCGAGACTGGGCGGAAGCGGGACCCGCCACGGCGAGAACGCTAGCAACGGCGACAATCAGCCAACCGAGACGATCCATGCCGCCCATCCCTGACCGCATTTGACTACCGAACGTTCGGCCGGATGCACTTCCAACCACCGGTCACGCAGCGTAATCGATCCGTTGCGGTGCCCACAGATCAATCTTGGTGGGGTGGGGCAAACCGACAAACGCTTCAGGCGAGCAGGTCGACCGCCTCCTCGAGGTTCGCCGCCGCGATCTCGCCGAACCGGTGGGCATAGCCGTAGAAATCCATGTTTTCCTGGCGAAACCAGGCGTCGGCGCAAATCCGGCGCTCGTAGTCGGCCCCGAGCGACAAGAACCGGTCATGGCTGGCGCCCGGCAATTGGCCGGGCGCACCCTTCACCACCGCCAGGAACTCGTCGGTCGCCGCGTCGATCGCTTCGGCGGAATTATCCACGAACTCGATCCCCATCCGATCGAAGTCGGCATCCCGGAACACCGAAGGCAGGGTGCGGTCCAGGATCTCGCGATAGCCCAACAGCCGGCCCGATGCCCGGTCCCGGTAGCGCTTGAACAGCGACAGGTCGCGGTTGTACGGCAGGTTCAAGTGCTCGAACGGCGTGTTGGTGCGCAGCGTCGGCGTGCCGAACGCCGCCGCGACCCAGATCGGGCCGGAGTTCTGCGCCGTCCCGAACGCGGCGTCCGCCAGCACCGCGAGGTCGACCGCCCTGTCCTGCGGCGCCAGGCCTGGAAGGGCGTCCGGCAGGCTGACATAGCCGTCGGCCATCCAGCCCGGAGGCTCCAGCCCCGGCTCACCGATCCGGACGACCTGGAAGCCGGCGGCCAGGATGCGCCGTATCGACGCCGCGTAGCCCTCGATCCCGGCCGTGCGGTGGCCGTGATGGTCCTGCTCCTCGCGGTACTTCAGGGTGCGCATGTGGAAGAACGCGAACGGCGCATCCGGGTCGATGCCGATCGAGCGAAGCTGCGCGTGGCCACGCTCGCGGACCCTTTCGGGAAGGGTCAGGATCGAGGGTCGGACACCGCCAACGACCTTGCGCCAGAAGTCGACGATCAGCAGGCGCGGCGACTGCAGCAGCAGGTGAAGATGCTTGAGGTCGGCGATGCCGCCATCGATGAACCCCATGGCCTGGATGACCGGGTCATCAGTCTCGACCCACACGAAGTTGCCGGCGAAGCAGTCGCGCACCGCCGCGTTGGTGCCCGGCCTGTCCATCGGCGGGGTGACGACGATGATACGCGCGTACCGGTCGCCGTAGAGCGTCCGCAGGATCTGCGGCTCGATCGTGAAATGGCCGATCCGGTCGGATTGGGTGAGTATGTAGACCAGCGCCGGCCGCCCGGACTCCAGATGCGGCATGACCAGCCGGAACAGCTTCTCCAGGTTCTCCCGGGTAACGAACCGGGCGCGCATGTCACGCTCGAAGGCCTCGGGATCGGGCCGGCTGCCGGGAGGGGGCGTCGTCTCGGTCACGCTCCGGCACCGGGCTGCGGGCGCGTCCAGGCGGCAAGGTCGGACGCCACGCGCCTGATCAGCGGCGCCCACGGTGCCGCGTATTCCTTGCCGTAGGGGCGTTTGGTCGGAAACCCAGGGATTCGATCCGTCCCCGCCTCGAAGAAGCACGGCGTGTTGTACAGCAGCCAGACCGGCGTCCCGACCCCCGCCCCGATCCAGCCGAGCGTGCTGGACGGGCAGATCACGGCATCGAGGCAGGACACCAGCGCCGTCACCCCGTCGAGGTCGGCGGTGGTGTCGAGCCCGGAAACGCTCGCGATCGCCCGCCCGGCCAACCGCAGTTCCTCCTGCCAGCCCGCGCCATACTGCAGGCAGACCGGAATGATGCCCGGCACACCCAGGATCGGCTCGAACGCCGCGAGGCCGGGATAGTGGATGTTGCGGACCTCGCTCAGCCGCATGCTGCGCCAGGCGACCCCGACCTTCGGCCCGGGCCCCAGGCGGTCGAGCGCCGCGCGCATCTCGGCCACCCGGTTGGGATCGGGGATCAGCCACGGCCGCCCGGCGGCGTCCAGGGCCTCGACCGATGACCGAAACCAGCGCATCAGCCCGCCGGCCTCGATCGACAGGTCGGGCCTCCGGTCCTCGGGGATCCAGTCGTAGCGCTGCACGGGACGGTCACGGGTGCCGCTGCGGTCATAGGGATGCACGAACGCGGCGGGGAACGATCGCCGGAACAGCGCCAGCAGCCGGGCGTCGCATTCCAGGACCACCCGGGCGCCGGCGCGAAGCACGTCGGGAACGCAGGAGGAGAACAGCAGCTCGTCGCCCACCCCCTGGTCGGCCATGATCAGCAGGGTCTTGCCGTCGATCGGCTCGCCCGACCAGCGCGGCGGCACGCCGACGCGCTGGACCGCGCTCGATTTGGACCACATGGCGTCGTGGTCGGCCCAGCCGCCGGCCAGGTCGCCGTGGGCCAGACGGTGGATGCCGGATCGGAACCGAAGCTGGGGGTTGCCGGGGTCGAGCTCGACGGCATGGCGGGAGTAGCCGACCGCCGTGTCGGTCCGTCCAGCCGAGAACGCCGCCTCCGCCCGGCCGGCCCAGGCCGGTGCAAAACCTGGCCGGATCGCCACGGCGCGCCGGAAGCTCCGGTCGGCCGCGTCGAGTTGCATGCGGACCAGCAGGACGTAGCCGATGTCGCTCCAAGGTTCGGCCAGGCCGGGGTCGAGGAGTGCGGCCATGGTCAGATGGCGATGCGCCTCGTCGTAGCGGGTCAGTTCGACCAGGGTGGAGCCAAGGTTGACCTGCCGCTCGGCCCGCGCCGGCGGCACGGTGACCGCCCGCCGGTGCGCCACGAGGGCCCGGTCGAGGCGGGCCGCGGATCGCTCGACCGCGCCGAGTGTCGACCAGGCATCGCCGTGGGCCGGCGCGGACAGACAGGCCCGAATCAACGCCCGCCGGGCCTGCCGCTCCTGGGTACGCCAGGACAGCGCGCCGCCGAGGTTGGCGAGCGCATCGGCGTAGAGCGGGTCGAGCCTCACCGCCTCGGCGAAGTTCGCGGCCGCCGCGTCGGTCTGGCGGAGCGCCTTCAGGACCATGCCAAGGTTGTTGCGGAAGATCGCCGAGCGCGGATTCAGTCCGACGGCGGCACGGATCAGCGGCTCGGCGCCCTTGTTGTCGCCAAGCTGGTGCATGACGACGCCGAGCAGGTGCAGGGCGTCCGGCTGCCGGGGGTTCGACTTGAGGAGCATTGCGTACACGCCGGCCGCCTCGCGCAGCCGGCCGGCGCGGTGCAGGGTCAGGCCGCTGTCGATCGAGTTTCCGGCCGGAACGCCAGCCGCCGGCGTCCTAGCGGTCATCGGTGTCCGGAAGCCCGCCTTCCACCATGTCCGCCGCCAGCGGCTCGCCGCGCTTCAGGTCGCGGGCGGCTCTCTGCCCGAGCACCCGGTCCAGCCACCGCGGCGGGAGGCCTAGCGCCGGCCGGATCGACCGAACCGACGCCGGGGTCAGCACCTCGCCCGCGGCCACGTCGGCGACGACGTACAGCGAGCGTCGGAACTTCAGCACTCCCTTCTCGGAGTCGGTCGGGCCATAGGCCGGCGCGCCGAGCGCCGAGTGGGCGATGCGGGCGTCGCGGACCAGACGGGCAAGCTCGTGCGGCTCCAGCGAGAACGCGCTGTCGACGCCGCCATCGGCGCGCGCCAGCGTCACGTGCTTCTCGATCAGGGTGGCGCCCAGCCCGACCGCCAGGGTCGCCACGGTGGTGTCCATGGTGTGGTCGGAGAGGCCGACAACGGTACCCAGCCGACGCTCGAGGTCCCGGATGGTGGCGAGGTTCGCTTCCTCCGGCGGCGTCGGATAGGCGCTGACGCAGTGCAGGACCGCGATCTCGATGGCGCCGGCGTCGCGTGCCGCCGCCACCGCGGCCTCGGTTTCCTCGAAGGTAGCCATGCCGGTGGACAGGATGAGCGGGCGGCCGGTGGCAGCCACCAGCCGGATCAGCGGCAGGTCGACGATCTCCGGCGACGCGATCTTGTAGGCCGGGGCGTCGAGTGATTCGAGAAGCTCGATCGCCGTCGGATCGAAGGGCGCCGAGAACACGGTGATGCCGATCTTGCGGGCACGCTCGAAGATCGGCGCGTGCCACTCCCACGGCGTGTGCGCCTTATCATAGAGTTCGTGGAGCCTGCGGCCGTCCCACAAGCCGCCGTGGATCAGGAACTCCGGCCGGTCGCTGTCGAGGGTGATGGTGTCGGCGGTGTAGGTCTGCAGCTTGACGGCGTCGGCCCCGGCCTCCTTGGCGACCTCAAGGATCCGGAATGCCCGTTCGATGTCGCCGTTGTGGTTGCCTGACATCTCGGCAACCACGTAGGGCGGGTGCTCGGAGCCAATTTTCCGGCCGGCGATCGTTATACTGGGCGCCATGGTCGTTCCCGAAGTGGGTCGCGATAGGGCAAGGTAGCATCGTGCCCGGACCCCGCGAAGCACCGAGGGCTCCCTGACCGCCGCCGTGGAGGCGTCACGATGAACGTCCTGATCCTGAGCGCGGCGGCCAAGGTGCTCCTCGTCCGGTCGTTCCAGCGCGCGCTCGACGGCCGCGGCGTGGTGGTGGCGGCCGACATGAACCCGGTTTCGCCGGCGCTGCACGCCGCCGACCGTGGCATCCTGCTGCCGCCCACCGACGACAATCGTTTCACGGACCGGCTCGAGGAGGTCTGCCGAAACCTCGCCATCCGGCTGGTGATCCCGACACGGGACGAGGAGCTTCTCGCGCTTGCCGGCTGCCGCGACCGCCTTGCCGCCGTCGGTGCCACCGTCGCCGTCTCATCGCCGGAGACCATCACGCGGCTGCAGGACAAGAGGCTGTTCGTCGAGTTCTGCCACGCCCACGGTTTTGGCGTGCCAAGGCGATTCTCGGCCGACCGGCCGCCGACCGTCTTCCCGGTTTATGCCCGCCCCCGCTTCGGCGCCGGCGGCCGCGACGCCCGGTGGATGGACGACGAAGCGGCACTTGCCGCGGCCTGGACGACGGATCCCGAACTGTTGGTCGACGAAGGCGTGACCGACCCCGAGTACTCCATCGACTGTCTGCTGGATTTCGACGGCCAGCCGCTGCAGGCGGTGGTGCGGTCCCGACTCACCATTCGCCACGGTGAGTCGACGGTCAGCCGGGTCGAGGATCTGCCGGACCTCGCCGAGCGCGCGCTGGCGCTCTGCGCCGTGGCCGGCGTAGTCGGACCGGCGGTGGCCCAGGCCTTCCGGTCGGCCGATGGCCGGATCCGCTTCATCGAGGTCAACCCGCGCTTCGGGGGTGCCACCAACCTGTCGATCGAAGCCGGTCTGGCGATGCCCGAGCGGCTTCTGGGCCTGCTGAACGGCGATCCCGCCGCCCGCCGCCCCAGGCCGATCCGGACCGGCCTGACCCTGCTGCGCCACGGCGCCGACCTGCTGATTCCGTGGTCGCAGGTCGAAGCGCTGTCCGCGACCACCCAGCCGCCGGCGGAGTGAGCCGGCCTCTGCCGCCGCCGCCCCCTAATTTTTGCCGTCACCCCGGAAGCCGTGGCGAAGCCGCGGCTGTCCGGGGCCCAGGCCCCGACGGTTGTTCGCCAATGGTGCCGCCGACGGAGCGGCGGGTGGGTCCCGGATCGACCGCGCTGACGCGCGTTCGTCCGGGATGACGACGGGGAGAGAGACGAACGGGCCCGCTCCCTCAATGTCGTCATCAGGTCAGTGAGTGACCCTCCTCTCCCTCGTCGTCATCAAGTCAGTGATCGGCCCCGCTGCCTCCGTCGTTCCTCTTTTCTTGGTCGTCACCCGGAAGCCGTGGCGAAGCCGCGGCTGTCCGGGGCCCACGCCGCGACGGTTGTTCGCCAATGGTGCCGCCGACGGAGCGGCGGGTGGGTCCCGGATCGCCCGCGCTGGCGCGCGTTCGTCCGGGATGACGACGGGGAGAGAGGGGAACGGGCCCTCTCCCTCGATGTCGTCGTCCCGAAGCGGGTCGCCGCAGGCGGCACGCATTCGGGATCCCAACACCCGCCGCTTCTCGGGTTTCAGGCCCGCGGTCGCAGGACCATCGCGACGTTGCGGCCGCCGCCGCACCGCGCCAGCGCCCGGTAGAACTCGCGGTAGGGCTCGATGCCGCGCTCGGCCAGCAGCAGGTCCAGCTCGATCCGCGCGGCGTGCGCCGCCTTGCCGGCCGCCGGATCGCGGTCGACATACGCCGAACCGGGGTGGAACAGGAACCAGTCGATCGGGAAGTCGGCGAACATGTCGACCAACTCGTAGCCGTTGGCCGCCGCGAACCCAGGCCCGGTGTCAGTGTTGAAGTAGCTGAGGTGGTCGGGCGGCGCGACCCAGAACTCCCGCGCGATGTGGCCGAGTTCCAGGGCGCGTTCCTGGAGCCGGCTGAAGTCGTTTGGCACCTGAACCACGACGACGCCGCCGGGCTCGACCACGCTGGCGACGTCGCGCAGCAGCCGGGCCGGGTCGACCACGTGCTCGAGCACGTTCTGCAGCGCCACGACCCGGTGGCGCCTGCCCTCGGCGACGGCGCGGCCGAGCAGGGCATAGGCGTCACCGACCGCGACCCGATCGGCGAGTTCGGGGTGCCAGCGCCGCAACCCGGCATCCGCGAAGTCCAGGCCTGTCACCGACCAGCCCGCCGCCGTCGCCGCGGCCAGCAGGAACCCCTCGCCGCATCCCACTTCAAGGAACGCCGCACCCTCGCCGGGACCGGCCAGGTCGGCGATCACCGACAGCCAGAGCCGCGCCCGCAGCCGCTTGTGGGCGACCTCGCGATCGTCGTAGTCGACGGCGTAGGAGGCGCTGGCCGGTGCCTGGTAGTAGCGCTCGGCGTAGTAGGCCGCGAGCGTGTCCGGGCTCGGCGACGGCTCGATGGCGTAATGCCCGAGGGGCTGACGCACGGCACGGTAGGCAGGATCGGTCATCGCCTTCGCTCTCGCGTCGAACGTCCGAGGATGCCCATCCATATCCCCGCCGGCCGGCAGCGTCGAGAATACAGATCCGGGAGCCTCTGCTAGCATCGCCACGACCCAACCGGACGGGAGCGACCAGGGTGCGCACGATCGCGGTGATCCAGGCCCGCATGACCTCGACCCGGCTGCCGGGAAAGGTGCTGATGGCCGTTCTCGGGCGCCCGATGCTCGGCTATCAGCTCGAGCGCGTCGCCCGCGCCCGCCGCCTCGACGGCATCGTCGTCGCCACCACCGGCAATCCCGGCGACGACCCGGTCGCCGCGTTCGCCGGCGAGGCCGGCGTCCCGGTGTTCCGCGGCTCCGAGGTCGACGTGCTGGGTCGGGTGGCCGGGGCGGCGGCGGCGCTGGACGCCACCCACGTGGTCCGGCTGACCGGCGACTGTCCGCTCTCCGACCCCGAGATCGTCGACCGGGTGGTCGCCCGGTTGACCGAGGGCAGCCCGGCGGTCGACTTCGTGACCAACGGCATCCCAAGGTCCTGGCCGATTGGCGTCGACGCCGAGGCGATGACGATGGCGGCGCTCCAAACCGCCGACGCCGACGCGGTGGATGCCTATGACCGCGAGCACGTCACGCCTTACCTGTACCGCAACCCTGAACGCTTCCGGCTCGCCAACCTGCCGGCCCCCTCCGACCTCAGCGACCACCGCTGGACCCTGGACGAGCCGGCGGATTTCGAGTTGATCCGCCGGATCCTGGAGACGCTGTACCCGTGCGATCCGGCCTTCGGATGGCGCGACGTGCTGGCGCTGCTCGAGGCGCACCCGGAGTGGCGGGCGGTCAACCGCGGCGTCGCCCAGAAGACCCGGCTCTACGAGGCCGAGGCAATGCGCGGGTTTCAGTCGACCACGAAGTACGACGTCAGCGGCGAATAGGGCAGCCGGCGCAGCGCCACGTTGCGCAGTCCCAGCGTCTCCATCAGCGCCAGGGTCTCGCCTGGAAACTGCGGCATGTTGAGTTCGTCGAAGCCGATCACCGTGCCCTTCACGAGGCGGCCGGCGATCCGCTCCAGGCAGTGCCGGGTCGGCTCGTAGATGTCGAAGTCGAAGTAGACCAGCGCGAAGATCGTCTCGGGGTGCCGCGCCAGATAATCGTCGAGCGTCTCCGTCACGTCGCCCTGGACCAGCTCGAACTTGCGGATGTGGGGGATCGGCGCCTGGCTCTCGTTGATCGCCAGGATCTCCTCGAGATGCGCGGCGTAGCCTTCGGTGACGCCGTAGGCACCGGCGCGCACCACGGGGTTGCCGCCGTCCTTTTCGTGCACGCTCGGGAAGCCCGCGAAGGTGTCGAAGCCGATGATCTTCCGGTTGTAGTTGTAAGGCTCGAAGATGCCGCGAAGGCTGGTCCACAGCGACAGGTTCTGGCCCCAGCGCACCCCGAACTCGGCGATTACGCCATGCACCGGCAGGGCAAGCCGATACAGTTCCTGCATGAACAGCAGCCGGGCCAGCGTCTGTCGCGTCAGGTAGAGGCCGAGGTTGTGAGGCAGTTCCTCCGTCGGAATCGGCGAGGCGCGGAGCAGTTCCACCAGCCGGTCGCGGCGGCGGATCTCCTCCTCGGTACTGCCGCGCAGCACCAGCGGCTTGTCGGACGACGGATCTTCGTCCCTGGCCATGCGAACCTCCCTGGCGACGCGCTGCGATCCGTGAGGGTGGTCAAAACACCACCAAGTTTCCAGCCGCTTCTCGACCGCGTCGCCCGGACCCCGGCGGCGCGGTATGGTGACGGGCCCGAATGCGACCGAGGAGGCGATGCGTTGGCCCGCGAAACCGACAGGGCGCCGCCGGCGGTTCCGGCCCTCGCCGGCGCCGTCCTGACGATTCGCACCGACGCCGGCCCCGGCATCGGCATCGGCCACGCCATGCGCTGCCTGGCCCTCGCCGAGGCCTGGCGGGCGGCCGGCGGCGCGGTCCGGCTTGCCTGCGCCGAGATGCCACCCTCGATCGCCGATCGCTACCGCGAGGCGGGTGCGGAGGTGGCGCAACCCGACCGCTGGAGCACCGCGCGTCAGGGGCGAAGATCAGATGCCGTGGTCGTCGACGGTCTCCACATCCCCGACGACGAGCTTCAGGAAGCGGCCGGGACCGGCGCGGCGCTGCTGACGATCGACGACATGGCGCACCGAACCCACTACCCCGGCCAACTGCTGCTCAACCAGAACGTCCACGCGACGCCGGCGCTGTACCACGGCCGGACCGGCGCCCGGCTCTGCCTGGGACCGGCCTGGTGCCTGCTGCGCCGAGAGTTCCGGGAACGGATCGCCGAGGCGCGATCGCCGGCGGCGACGGTCCGCCGGGTGCTCGTCCTGATGGGTGGTGCCGACCCCCACGGGTTCACCGGACTGCTGCTCGACGGGGTGGTGCGGGCAGCCGCGGGAGTTCACCCGCCGCCGGAAATCGTGGTTGTCGTCGGCGCCGTCAACCCGGCGCGCGCAGCGGTCGAGCGCCAGGCCGCCGGCGCCCGGATACCGGTCACGGTGCGCCAGGATGTCCGCGACATGCCCGCCCTGATGCTGCAGGCCGATCTGGCGGTGTCGGCGGCCGGCACCACCGCGCTGGAACTCGCGGCCCTCGGCGTTCCGATGATCCTCGGGGCGCAGAACGCCAGCGAGACGGCGCCGGGTGCGGCGTTCGACGGCCATGGCGCCGCCGTCTATCTCGGTCCGCTGGCGGATCTGGCGGTGGAAGTCCTGAGCGTTGAGGTCGCCGCGCTGGCCGCAGCGACCGATCGTCGGCGCGACCTGTCGGCCAACGCCCGTCTCCTGGTCGACGGCGGTGGCGTGGACCGGGTCGTGGCGGCGATCGCGGACGAACTGGCGCGTCAGGGCTCGACGCCGTAGCGTCGAAACTCGGCTTCCTCGCCAAGCAGCCGAAAGCCGCAGCGCTCGAACAGCCGGCAACTGGCGGTGTTGGTGCTCCGGATCCACGCCAACAGCGGCGCCCCCGGCCACAGCCGCCGCGACTCCGCCACACCGACGCGCAGCATCGCGACACCGATCCCGCGTCCCCGCCAGGTCGGGGCCACGGTGATCGAGAACTCGGCCCTGCCGTCGTCGAGCCGGACCACCGAAAGGGTTCCCACCTTGGCGCCGCCAGCCTCGGCGACCCACAGCCGCCGATTCGGATCGGCGAGCGCGTGCGTCAACCAGGCATGATGGGTCGCCGCGTCGACCGGCCCGGTGCTGCGCGAGTTGGCACGGGTCTCCGGGTCGTTCCGCCACGCCAGCAGATCGCCTGAATCCGAGGCGTCGGCGGGCCTGAGTTCGGGGTGCGGGTCTTTCGGCATTGCGCGAGCGTAGCCGGGGATGGCCATGCAGCGAAAGACGGTGTGCTAGCATGACTTTTAGCGGGTCGAACGACGATAACGGGGAGGGCCGGATGACCGGCGGCTGGAAGACCGAGCAGGAAGCCTTCTGGAGCGGCGCCTTTGGCGACGACTACGTTGAGCGCAACCGAGGCGAGGCGGTGGCGGCGGCGCGGACGCACCTGTTCTCGAACCTGCTGCGGCGCGCCGGACCGGTAAGCTCAGCGATCGAGTTCGGGCCGAACGTCGGCCTCAACCTGCTGGCTCTGCGGCGGTTGATCCCGGCGATCGAGCTGGCCGGCATCGAGATCAACGCCACGGCGGTCGAGACGCTGCGCGGCATCGATGGCGTTCAGGTCCATCACGGCTCGATCCTCGAGCGGCACGCCACCCGCGCTTTCGACCTCGCGATCGTCTGCGGCGTGCTGATCCACATCGCCCCCGACGCGCTGCCGACGGTGTACGACAACCTGTACGCCGCCTCGTCGCGGCTGATCCTGGTCGCCGAGTACTACAACCCGACGCCGGTCTCGGTCCCCTACCGCGGCCACGCCGAGCGGCTGTTCAAGCGCGACTTCGCCGGCGAGATGCTCGACCGCTTCCCCGATCTCCGGCTGGTCGACTATGGCTTCCAGTACCACCGCGACCCGAACTTCCCGGCCGACGACGTGACCTGGTTCGTGCTGGAGAAGCGCGGCTGACCGGCCTCAGATGATCTCGAAGTAGCGCGCCATCTCCCAGTCGGTGATGGCGCGGCGGAACTCGCGCTCCTCCCACTCGCGGGTGGCGGCGAAGTGCTCGACGAAGGCGTCGCCGAACAGCCCCCGCCCGGCCTTCGACTTCTTCAGGCGCTGGGCGGCGTCCCACAGCGTGCGCGGCAGCGCCAGCTTGGCCGGGTGCTTACGGTCATAGGCGTTGCCGACGACCCCGGGGCCCGGCTCGACCTTGTTCTCGATCCCCCACAGGCCGGAGCCGAGGGCGGCGGCCATCGCCAGATAGGGGTTGGAGTCCGCGCTCGCCACCCGGTACTCGACGCGCTGGGCCGACGGCGAGCCGGTGATCGGGCGCAGGGCGGTGGTCCGGTTGTCCATTCCCCAGGTGGCGTCGGTCGGCGCCCAGAACCCCGGGATCAGCCGTGTGTAGGCGTTCACCGTCGACGCGGTCATCGCCAGCAGCTCTGGCATCAGCGCCTGTTGGCCGCCGACGAACCAGCGCATGGTATCGGACATGGTGTCGGCCGCCCTGGCGTCGTGGAACACCGGCTTGCCCTTGCGGTCGGTCAGGGACAGGTGGATGTGGCCGGATTGCCCGGGGACGTCCTTCGACCACTTGGCCATGAAGGTCGCCATGATGTTGTGGCGCTGAAAGAACACCTTGGAGAATGTCTTGAATAGGGCCGCCCGGTCCGCCGCGTCGAGCGCGTCGGTCACCTGGATCGCCGCTTCCAGAACGCCGGGTCCGGTCTCGGTGTGCAAGCCCTCGATCGGGATCCCCATCTGCTCCATCGTCTCGACGAAGCTGAGGTGCAGGTCGGCGTGCACCGACGAGCGGAGCGCCGAGTAGCCGAAGAAGCCCGGCGTCAGCGGCTTGAGGTTCTTGTAATTCTTGGCGCGCACCGAGTCCGGCGTCTCGTCGAACAGGAAGAACTCATACTCGCACGCCGCCTTGACGCCGAAGCCCATGCCGGCCGCCTTGTCGATCATCCGGCGCAGGGCGCCGCGCGGGCAGACGTTCTCCCACTTGCCGGCGAACTCCGAGAGCATGAACACCATGTCCGGCTCAAACGGCACGTCGCGGCAGGTCTCGGGCAGCAGGCGCAGTTCAGCGTCCGGGTAGCCGGTGTGCCAGCCGGTGACCTGCACGTTGTCGTAGAGCTGGTCGTTGCTGTCCCAGCCCAGCACCACGTCGCAGAAGCCGTAGCCCTTCTTGAGCGCGCTCTCGAACTTGTCGCGGCCCATCCATTTTCCGCGCAGGATGCCGTCGATGTCGAACACCCCGACCTTGACGTGCGACAGACGCCGCTCATCCACCAGCGCCAGTGCCTGTTCGGCGGTTTTGACCTCACTCGGCTCCATGCGCCAAAGTCTCCCGGTTACGCTTGCCTTGGATCTGTGGCGCCCCGCGGCGTCAGAGCGCACTCTAACGACAATCCCGGCGCGACTGGAAGCGCCGAGGGAGGAACCCGATGGCTGACCTCGCCGACCGCCTCGCCGCCTGCTACGCCAGCGCCGTGCACGACGTGCTGCGCATCAAGGGTTATGGAAACCAAGTTCTGCCAACGTCAATTCGGGCCCTCGACCCGACCCGTCGGCTGGCCGGCGAGATCTACACGATCTCGGGCCATGTCGATCAGACGCTGTCGCGCCACGAGACTCTGCTGCGCTGGAGCCGGGTGCTCTCGCGGGTCCCGGGCGGCAAGGTGCTGGTATGCCAGCCGAACACCAAGGCGGTGGCGCTGATGGGCGAATTGTCGGCGCAGGCACTCCGCGTCAAACACACTCGCGGCTACGTCGTCGACGGTCACTGCCGCGACACCGACTTCGTCCTTGAGATGGGGTTCCCGGTGTTCTGCGAGGCCAACACGCCGGCCGACATCGTCGAGCGCTGGACCTACGACACGCTCGGCGAGCCGGTGACGATCGGCTCGGTCACCATTCGCTCGGGCGACTGGCTGCTGGGCGACCGCGACGGCGTGGTGATCATTCCCAAGGAGATCGCCGAAGACGTCGTGTCCGACACCGAGGCGGTCATGGGCACCGAGGGGGATATGCGGCGCGCCATCATGGACGGCATGGACCCGGAGCAGGCCTATCTGAAATTCGGCAAGTTCTGATCGGACCAAATTCTCAGCAATGGACTCGCCCGAAACGAGAACGCCCGCCTTGCGGCGGGCGTCTCAATTTTTTAGGCGAAGCGACGGAGGTATCAGGCGGCGGTCCGCGCCTGCGCCTTCTCGATCCGCTTCTTCAGGCGCCGCGCCTCCTGCGGGAGGCCGTCGGCCTTCGCCTTGGCGAGGTAGGCGTCGAGACCGCCATTGTGCTCGATCGAGCGGATCGCGTGGGCCGACAGCCGCAGCCGGATCATCTGGCCGAGCGCGTCGGACAGCAGCGCCGTCTCCTGCAGGTTCGGCAGGAAGCGCCGACGGGTCTTGTTGTTGGCGTGGCTGACGTTGTTACCGGTCAGCACGCCCTTACCGGTGAGCTGGCAGCGTCGCGCCATGGGTCGCTCCTTCATCTCGGCCCGGGGCCGAGCGCCTCCGTGGACCATGCAAACTGGAGCGCCGCCGGGCATCAGGCGGCGCAGAGCCGGCGATATACGCGAGCGGGCCATGGGCGTCAAGCGACGGCGAGCCACGAACGGGCCGGGCAAGCCGGTCCGTTCAGAGGTCGACCTTGGCGTTGTCGCCGAGGTTAGGCCGGCTGCCCGATACCGCCGCCGCCATCATCGTCACGGTGCTGACGATGGTGCCCGGACTGTCCCAGTACTGGGCATCCTTGGGAACGACCTTCAGGATCCTGATGGAAGGATCGTCGGGATCGCTCCACCAAGCCTTGGCCGGCGTCGACCACAGTTCGCGGACCTTGCCGCGATCGTCGAGCACCTCGGCGCGGCCGCTGACCGAGACGTAGGTCTGACCGCCGGAATCGGCGAACGCGAGCGCGACATGCGGGTCGCGCGCCACCTCCTCGTCCTTGTGGCTGCCGGCATCGGTGAGGAAGTAGACCGCGTTCTCGTCCCGCGCGGCGTGGGCCGCCATCGGCCGGGAACGAATGTCCTCGCCGTCCCGGCTGGCCAGCATGCAGAAGCCGATCTTCTCGACCAGTTCCCAAACGCGATCGACGTCGTTTGCCATGCGAGGCTCCCGTATCCGAGTTCGTGTACGCTCGCTCAACTCGGCGCCGACCCCGATGTTCCGCGCCCGTCGACACCCGCCGCCGGAGTTCATCCCATGCCTCTCAAGCCGAGCGCCCGCCGCGTTCAGGATCTGATCGCCCGCCGCGGCCTCGTGGTGGTGGAGATGCCCGATTCTACACGCACCACCGAGGATGCGGCAGCGGCGTGCGGCTGCACAGTGGCGCAGATCGGCAAGTCGCTGGTCTTCAAGGCAGCCGAGAGCGGCCGGCCGGTGCTGGTGGTGGCGAGCGGCGTGAACCGCGTGGATGAGCGAAAAGTCACCGCGGCGCTGGGCGAAACGATCGTCCGGGCGGATCCCGACTTCGTGCGGGCCGCCACCGGCTTTGCCATCGGCGGGGTCGCCCCGGTCGGCCACGCCGTCGAGCCGGTGATTTACCTCGACGCCGACCTCATGGCGCTGTCGCGAATCTGGTGCGCCGCCGGCACGCCGAACGCGGTGTTCGAGGCGACGCCGGCCGACCTGCTGGACCTGACCGGCGGAACGACACTTGATGTCCGGAAGGGCTGATCCGCCGGCCGATCGCGTCAGCCAGTTCTCGTATCAGCCGGTGTGCTCGTAAGCGATCGGCGGAAGCTGCGGTCCGACCCGCACGCTCGGCCCCGCCATCACCATCTTGGCCTTGACCGGCGACGACAGCACGATCGACGTCGTGGTCTCACCGTAGGTGCGAATCTGCGCGATCACGTGCTCCAGGTGGGTCATCGATGAGACGATCACCTTGATCATGTAGCTGTCCTGGCCCGTGACATGATGGCACTCCTGAACCTCGGCCAGGGTGTGCGCCATGGTCGCGATCCGGCTGTGATGCTCTCCGGTGACCTTGAGGTGTATGAACGCCGTGGTCGGGTAGCCGAGCTTGGATGGCTCCACCAGGGCTCGATAGCCGGTGATGATGCCGGAATCCGCCATCCGCCGTACCCGCTCCGCCACCGCCGGCGAGGACAGGCCGACCCGCCGGCCGAGCTCGCTGAACGAGAGTCGCGCGTCTTCCTGCAGGATCCGAAGAAGTTGCCAACCCACCTTGTCGAGTTGACCTTCCAGTTCTCCTGCCATGAGTCAAAGCCTTTTCTTTTCAATCGCCTAGTAATTGTATTGGATTCCCCCGCCAGGCACAAGCGGAAGCCTGCGCCTGGCGCAGGGCTCGCGGCCTGGATTCACACGTTTGCGACTGGACTCCACGCGGGCAGGTGCCATCGTTGCCGGAAGGGAGACTGCGGATCCGGGTGCGCTGGCGGATCGCACTCGGCCGACGCCCCGCGATGGAGGAGCCCCCTGTCTGCGAGCGACAAGTCCGGCCACCGGCTGCGTCGGAACGTGACACTCGATGGACGGCGAACCAGCGTCTGCCTGGAGGGTCATGTCTGGGAGGGTCTCGGCGAGATCTGCCGACGCGAGGCCATCGGAATCGACGCCTTGTGCTCCGAGGTTTCGCACCGGCGCGTGCGCTCGTCGATGTCCTCGGCCCTGCGCGTGTTCCTGCTGCTGTATTTCCGGGCGTTGTCGGAGCATCTGCAGGAGCGCCCCGGTGGGCACGACGGCGGCGACCACCTCGCCGCGGCCCTGGACCGGTTCCACAACGAGGAGCGGGCCGCCGGGTATGCCTGACCGCTGCGCTGCTACCAGCCCAGCCGCTCGGCGACCCAGCGCGGCTTCGGCCCGGGAGTTCCAAGAAACGCGCCGACGCGATCGTCGGACATCCTGGCGTCGTCGAAGAGTTCCTCCCGGTGCACCCCATCCGCCAGCATCAGCGAATCGAGACCGGCCGCCACCGCCCCGGCCACGTCGGTCGCGCGGTTGTCGCCGATCACCAGGACCCGGCAAGGCGGCACCCCGAGCCGTGCGATGGACCGCGCGAACACCGGGGCGTGCGGCTTGCCGTGATAGTGCACCCGGCCGCCGAGCTCCTGGTAGCGGTCGGCGAGGGCACCAGCGTGAATCTTCAGAACGCCACGGTCGACCACCAGACGGTCGGGATTGGCGCACAGCATCAACAAGCCGCGCTCGACGCCTCGGCGCATGGCTGCTTCGTAGACGGCAACGGTGTCCGTCTCGCCCTCGGGTCCGGCGTTCAGGATCCAGTCGGCGGCATCCAGGTCGTCGGTCGGCTCAAACCCGGTTCCCGGCAGGATGTCGGTGAACCGGCTTGGCGCGAAGCCGTACGCGAGAGGGCCGAGGCCACCGTGCAGGGCATCCACCCGGTCCCGCAGATGGCGATGGCTCTCACCGCCCGAGGTGATGATCTCGCGATAGAGGTCGGCGCCGAGGCCGATGCGCTCCAGGCGGCCCGCCACCGCCGACGGCAACCGCGGCGAGTTCGACAGGATCACCACCGCCTTGCCGGAGCCGGCCAGCGCGCGCAACGCGTCGAGCGCCGCCGGGAACACCTCACCGCCATCGTAGAGCGTGCCCCAGACATCGATCACGTACCCGTCGTAGCGCTCGGCGATTGCCGCCAGACCGTCGATCCTGTCGTACATTCCGTCCCTCGCGCCGACCGGGTCGTTCACGGAGCCCCCGCGAGCGGTCGCGGTTCGCCGAACAGATACCCCTGGCCGAAATCGACACGCAACTCCAGCAAGTCCAGAAGCATATCCTCGCTCTCGATCTTCTCGACGATCAGATCGACGGCGCTGCGGTCGAGCGCGCCCTTGAACGCCCGCATGTCCAGCACCGGGCGATCGCCGCGGGCAAGCTCATGCAGCAGGTGCGCCCCCACCTTGATGTAGCGGAACCCCTGGGACGCGAGGTCCTCCAGATCGAGATCCATGTCGGTCACCTGGTCGAGCGAGAACCGGTAGCCGCAGCCCCGCAGGCGCTGCAAATTGACCCGGGTCAGGTAGTCGCCGGCGGCGATGCTGGCTTGGTCGAACTCGAAGATCAGCGTCTCGGCAAGCTGCCGATTCTCGGCCATGAAGGCGATGAAGTCCTGGAAGAAGTCCGCATCGGCCAGCGAGGCGCTGGAGATGTTGCAGAAGAAGCCGACATCCGGTTGGTCGCGGCGCGCCCGCCGCACGAGCTGCACGCAGCGCACCAGCAGCAGGTTGTCGATGGCCGCCACCAAGCCGGCACGCTCGGCCACCGGGATGTACTGCTCCGGCGTGATGAGGCCGCCGCCCTCGGTCATGATCCGCGAATAGCACTCGTAGAACCGGCGCTTGCGCTGCGGCAAGCTGACCACGGGCTGGAGGTACAGGTCGACCTTCTCTTCCCGCAGCCCGCGCTCGATCGCCTCGAGCAACTGCGCCTCACCGAGAACGATCGACGGAACGCCGGGACGCCTGACCTCGCTCACCGAGCCGCCGAGTCCCGACACGCCGGCCCCGGACACGCCGGCCACCGACCCGCCAGCCTTCGCATCCGGCGCCGCCAGCGTCCGACCGGATACCGCAGCCTCCTTTTTGACCGACAACTGCTTGAGGAGAGCGCCCAGAACTTTCAGCTCTGAGGACAGCTTCTCGGCATCCGGCATGTCGTCGAGCCGGATCCGCAGGGTGTCCAGGTCGGCGCGCGTCGCCTCCATCTCGCCGTGCAGGATATCGATGTCGGCGGTCAGTTCCCGCAGGCGCCGCTCCAACACCCTGGCCCTCAACCGCTGGGCCACGGCGAGGTGCGCTACAACGGCAACCGCCGCCAAGCCGGCGCCGGCGACCGGTCCCGAGGCCAGACCGAAATGCGCAGCAGCCGCCCCGCCGGCAGCGGCGACGGCGAGGTAGACGACGGCGATCAGGACATGGCCGAGTATCTCGAAAGCTCCTATCCGTCGGCGAGCCGCTCGGCGTCGACGCCGACCGCGTCCTCGATGCGCTGCAGGCCATCCGCCTTCAGCAGCGCAGCGAGGTCGTCACGGATGCGTCGGAACAGCCCCGGACCACTGTACACCAGCGCGGTGTAGAGCTGCACCAGTCGGGCACCGGCGCGGATCTTGGCGTATGCGGTGGCAGCGTCCTCGACGCCGCCGACGCCGACCAAAGGCAGGCGCCCGGCCGCGGCGCGGTGGGCGCGCGCGAGCACCCGGGTCGACGGCCCGAACAGCGGCCGGCCGCTCAGCCCGCCGGTCTCGCCGCGCGCCGCCGATCGCAGCGACTCGGGCCGGGCCACGGTGGTGTTCGACACGATCAGCCCGTCGACGCCGCAGGCCACGGCGGTCTCGACGATCGCCTCGAGCTGGCCGTCGGCAAGGTCGGGCGCGATCTTCAGCAGCACCGCCGGTCCGACCGCGCCGCACGCCTCGGCGCGCGCCCTGAGCGCCGCCGCCAGCAGCCGGCCGAGGGGTCCCTCACCCTGCAGGTCGCGCAGGCCCGGCGTGTTCGGCGACGACACGTTGATGGTGACGTAGTCGGCAAGCGGCGCCAGCCGGTGCATCCCCAGGACATAGTCGTCGACCGGGTCGGCGGTGTCCTTGTTGGCGCCGATGTTGACGCCGACGATCCCGGCGCTGCGGTCGCGCCCGGACAGGCGCCCCACGGCCGCCTCCAGCCCGTCGTTGTTGAAGCCGTTGCGGTTGATCACCGCCCGGTCGTCCGGCAGGCGGAACAGCCGCGGCCGGGGATTGCCGGCCTGTGGGCGCGGCGTCACCGTGCCGATCTCGACCGCTCCGACCCCGAGCCGCTGCAGGCCGCGCCAGCACTCCGCCGATTTGTCGAAGCCGGCGGCCAAGCAAACCGGATGCGGGAATTCGAGTTTCCAGAGCCGCTGCCGCAGCGCCGACGGCGCTGGCGAACGGTCGACCGGCCCGAAGCCGGCACCGAGGGTGCGGACGGTGAGGCGGTGCGCGGTCTCCGGATCCAGACACCGCATCGCCGGCATGGCGAGGTCGAAAAGGCTCATGGCGGCGGACGGTAGTCGGGCGTGCGCCTTGCGGCAAGCGCTGGCGCCGTTCATCCGAAGGGAATGCCAAGCGTCGGTATCCGGCCGGCGATCGCGGCGAGTCGCCTCGACCGGCGCTACGAGGATTGGCTGAATCACCTCGCGTCTGACGTCTCCGGCGGTGGCGGGCCGCCTATCGCTGGTTGACAGAAGCGCCGTCCGGCAGGGAAATGGCGCTCGAAAAAGGATTGCTACAACCAAGACCTCAAGGGAGAACGCGAAATGACCCTGTCCAAGCTCGGCCGAGTTGCCGGACTGGCCGCGGTGGCCCTGCCGCTTATGGCCTTCACCCCCCAGAACACCGAATGCATCGCGCCGGCCAACCCGGGCGGCGGCTGGGACTTCACCTGCCGCACCGTTGGCAAGCTGCTGGTCGAGGAGAAGCTGCTCGCCAACCCGATGCAGGTGACCAACATGGCCGGCGCCGTCGGCGCCGTCGCGTTCGCGAACGTGACCGCCAAGCGGGGCGACGACCCCAACCTGATCGTCGCGGCCAGCACCGTCGGCATCACCCAGATCGCCCAGAACAAGTACCCGGCCGGCGCCGACGCCGTCCGCTGGGTGGCGATGCTGGGTGCCGACGTCGGCGTGGTCATGGTCAACAAGGGGTCGCCGATCAAGGATCTGGCTAGCCTGCTGGATGCCCTGAAGAAGGACCCGACGTCGATCGTCGCCGGCGGCTCGTCCGGGGTTGGTGGCTGGGACCACCTGCGCCTGCTGCTGCTGGCCCAGAAGGCCGGCATGCCGACCGCCGACCTCAAGAAGATCCGCTGGGTGCAGTACTCGGGCGGGTCGGACGCTGCGACCCAGCTGATGGGCAACCACATCGGCGTCGTGCTGACCGACATCGGCGAGATCGCCGGCTTCATCGAGTCGGGCGACGTGGTGCCGCTGGCCGCCATGTCGGACGACCGGCTGTCGGCGTTCAAGAACATCCCGACCGCCAAGGAACAGGGCATCGACGTGACCGGCTACAACTGGCGCGGCTTCTACATGCCAGCCAAGGTCACCGACGAGCAGTACCAGGCCTGGGTCGACATGATGGACAAGCTGTACCAGTCGGAAGCCTGGCAAAAGGAGGCGACCTCCAAGGGCCTGACGTTGGTGTGGCGCGGCGGCAAGGAGTTCGACGCTTTCGTGCGAACCTCCGAGGCCGAGATGCGGGACGTCTCGAAGGCGATCGGGGTGATCAAGTGAGCGATCGGCTGACCGGCCTGCTGATCGCGGCGCTAGCGGTCTGGTACGGCTGGATGGCCGACAACTTCGAGGAGGGGTTCGGCGATCCCGTCGGCCCCTCCGCCTTCCCGAAGCTGCTCGCCGTTCCGATGGGGCTGTTTGCCCTGTATCTGATCGTCCGGCCGGACCCGGAGCCGCGCTGGCCGACCGGGAGGCCGCTGCTTCGTCAGATCGGCATGATGGCGGCCCTGGTCGGCTACCCGCTGATCCTGGAGCCCCTCGGCTTCCCGCTCGCCACCGCCCTCGGGGTGATCGCGATGGCGCTCCTGCTCGGCGGGCCGCGGCAGGGGGCGGCCATCTCGGCGGTCGCCTTCTCGCTCGGGCTGTTCGTCATGTTCGATCAGGTGCTTGGCCTGCATCTTCCGATGCTGCCGTCTTTCAAGTAGGTCGCCGTGGAAATCTTCGAGTTTCTGGCGCATGGCTTCGCGGTCGCGCTGACTCCGACCAATCTCGGCCTGGCGGTGTTCGGCTGCGTCGCCGGCACGATCGTCGGGGCGATGCCAGGGCTCGGGCCGGTCAACGGCGTTGCCATCCTGATCCCGCTGGCGTTCACCCTGGGGCTTGACCCGGCGTCAGCGATGATCCTGCTGGCCTCGGTCTACTACGGCACCATGTACGGCGGGCGCATTTCGTCGATCATGCTCAACATCCCCGGCGACGAGCCGGCGATGATGACCTGCCTCGACGGCCATCCGATGGCCCGCAAGGGCAAGGCCGCCGAGGCCTTGGCGATCTCGGCGATCGCCTCGTTCGTCGGAGCGACCCTGTCCACCATCGGGCTGACCCTGTTCGCGCCGATGCTGGTGAAGGTGGCGATCCATTTCGGACCGGCCGAGTACTTCGCGCTCTACGTCCTGGCCTTTGCCACGATCGGCGGCGTCACCGGCGCCAACCCCGCCAAGACCCTGATGGCCGCCGCCTTCGGGCTGGCGCTCGGCACGGTCGGCCTCGACCCGGTCAGCGGCACCGCCCGCTACACGTTCGGCATCTTCCATCTGTTCGACGGCTTCCACCCGATCGTCGCGATCGTCGGCCTGTTCGCGATCAGCGAGGTGCTGATCTACCTGGAGCACACCCACGCCACCCACTCCGCCGTGGTGTCGGTCCACCGGGCCTACGCCCGGCTGTCGGACATCGTCGCCACCGCCGGCGCCATGCTGCGCGGATCGTTCATCGGCTTCGTCGCCGGCGTCCTGCCAGGGGCCGGCGCCTCGCTCGGCAGCTTCCTCGCCTACGCCTTGGAGAAGCGCGTCTCCGACAAGGACGGCACCTTCGGCAAGGGTGACCCGCGCGGCGTCGCGGCCCCGGAGGCGGGCAACAACGCCGCCGCCGGAGGCGCCTTGATCCCGATGCTCAGCCTCGGCGTGCCCGGCAGCGGGACCACGGCGGTCATGCTGGCGCTGCTGATCTCGCTCAACATCACACCGGGACCGTTGCTGTTCGAGAAGCAGCCCGACGTAGTCTGGGGGTTGATCGCCTCGCTGTACATCGCCAACGTCGTCCTGCTGCTGCTGAACATCCCCCTGGTCGGGTTCTTCACCCGGATGCTCACCCTGCCGATGTGGCTGCTGCTGCCGGTCGTGGTGATGGTCAGTTTCGTCGGCGTGTACTCGATCAACCATTCGACCTTCGACCTGCTGGTGATGGTCGGGTTCGGTTTGCTCGGCTACCTGCTCCGCAAGCTCGACATCCCGCTGGTTCCGATCGTCCTCGGCCTGCTGCTCGGCGCCGAGATGGAGAACAACTACCGGCGCGCCCTCAGCATTTCCGGAGGCGACACCGGGATCCTGTACGGCAGCACGATCACCGTCTCGCTCTACGCCGCAACCGCCCTCCTGCTGGTCATCGCCATCGTTGCCGCCCTCCGGCGCCGCCGCAATCGCTGATCCCTGCGCCGTCGGCGGTCTCCCTGGTGGAGGCGCAGACGCAACACCATGTCGAGTAGTATCCGGCGGGCGCTGCCGTCGGCCACCGTGCCGCGGCGACCGTCGCACTCCTACGGCGAAAGGAGCCGCTGCCATGTCCGATCTTCCCGCCCGCGTGGACATCAACGAGGAGGGCCCCCGCGAGGGCTTCCAGATCGAGCCCGGGCCGATCGCGACCGATGACAAGATCGCGCTGGTCGACGCGCTGTCGGCCACCGGGCTTCGCCACATCCAGGTCTGCTCGTTCGTGTCGCCGAAGCTGGTGCCGGGGTGGTCCGACGCCGAGGCGGTGGTCGCCGGCTTCACGCCGCGCGACGGCGTCGACTACACGGCACTGTGGTTCAACGAGAAGGGCCTGGAGCGCGCCCTCGCCTTCCGCGAGCGGCTCCATGTCACCGGCTCGATCGCGCTCGCGGCTTCGGAGCGGTTCTCGCAGAAGAACCTGAACCGCGACCGCGCCGGCAACCTCGACGCGATGCGCCGCCAGACCGCGGCCCACGTCGCCGCCGGCGTCCCGGTCACAAGGGTCGGCGTGATGGCGGCCTTCGGCTGCAATTTCGCCGGCGACATCCCAGTCGAGCTGGTGCTGTCGACGGTCGAGGACGGCCTGGCGATCGCGTCGGATGCCGGCGAGACCATCCGCGATCTGTCGCTCGCCGACACCATGGGCTGGGCCACGCCGTCGCGCATCGAGCGCGTGGTCGGCGCGGTCCGCAACCGCTGGCCGGAGCTTCGCCTGACCCTGCACCTGCACGACACCCGCGGCCTCGGCATCGCCAACGCGCACGCCGGGCTGCGCATGGGCGTCGACCGCTACGACAGCACCGTCGGCGGGCTCGGCGGCTGCCCGTTCGCCGCCCACAAGGGCGCGCCCGGCAACATCGCCACCGAGGAACTGGTGCTGCTGTGCGAGGAGATGGGCATCGCCACCGGCATCGACCTGGACGCGCTGATCGAGGTCGGGCACTTGGCGGAACGCATCGTCGGCCACCCGCTGCCGAGTGCGGCGCTGCGCGGTGGCAGCCTGGGCAGCTTCCGGGCCCGCGCGGCATGACCGACCCGAAGCCGCTCCGGGGCATCAAGGTTCTCGAGTTCAGCCACACCATCATGGGCCCCTGCGCGGGGGTCGTGCTCGCGGACATGGGCGCCGATGTCGTGAAGGTCGAACCGGCCCCGGGCGGCGACCACACGCGCCTGCTTCCGGGCTTCGCCTCCGGGTTCTTCGCCACCTTCAACCGCAACAAGCGCAGCCTCGCCATCGACCTGAAGTCGACCGACGGTCGGGCGACCATCCACCGTCTGGTCGAGGGCGCCGACATCGTGCTGGAGAACTACGGGCCCGGCACCATGGAGCGGCTCGGCTGCGGCTGGGAGGAGTTGAGCCGGATCAACCCGCGGCTGGTCTACCTCGCCCTCAAGGGCTTCCTCGCCGGCCCCTACGAGGCGCGCCCGGCGCTCGACGAGGTCGTGCAGTTCCAGTCCGGGCTCGCCCACATGACCGGCCCGCCCGGACAGCCGCTGCGGGCCGGCGCCTCGATCATCGACATCCTAGGCGCGGTGTTCGGCGTCACCGGCGCGCTCGCCGCCCTGCGCGAGCGCGACGTGACCGGGCGCGGCCAGCGGGTCGGCAGCGCGCTGTTCGAATCGGCGGTGTTCCTGGTCGGCTCGCACATGGCCGGCAGCGCGGCCACCGGCGAGGAGCCGCCGCCGATGCCGGCGCGCCGCGGTGCCTGGGGCATCTACGACCTGTTCGAGACCCGCTCGGGCGAGCAGGTGTTCGTCGGCGTCACCAGCGACCAGCAGTGGCGGCGGTTCTGCGAGCAATTCGGCCTGTCGGACCTGCTGGCCGACGCCGCGCTGGCGACCAACGCGGCCCGCGCCAGGGCCCGCCCGACCCTGATCCCGCGGCTGCGCGAGGTCATCGCCGGCTTGTCCTTCGAGGATGTCAGCGCCCGCTGCGGGGCCGCAAACATCTCCTGGGCGCCGGTCGGCCGGCCCGCCGACCTGTTCCGAGACCCGCACCTGCTGGCCGGTGGCGGGCTGCTGGCCACGGCGATCGCCGCCGCCGGCGGCGGTGACCTGGTGCCGTTGCCGGCCCTGCCGCTGGAGTTCGGCGGCGACCGGTCGCGCGCCGCGCTGGTGCGCCAGCCGCCGCGGATCGGCGAACACAACCACGAGGTTCTCGCCGAGGCCGGGCTCGACACGGACGGCATCGAGGCGCTCTACCGCCGGGGCGTTCTGGTCGAGGGTTAGCGCCGGCCGGTCTTCCATTGAACGTCGGTGTCGGAGGAAGGACGGGTTGATTTAGTACGATATCGCATCATATAATGCGATATCGTACTAATGGAGAACCCCATGGCCCTGTCACGCCGCCGCACGCTCGCCCTGATCGGCGGAGGCGTGGTCCTGTCCGCGACCGCCGCCGCCGGTTTCCTGACCACCCGCACGCCGACCCGCGCGCTCCTGCCCTGGAGTGCCGCCGGCACCTACGACGATCCCCGCCTGAACGCGCTGTCCTGGGCGATCCTCGCTCCAAACCCGCACAACCGGCAGCCCTGGATCGCCGAGCTGGTGGCCGAGGACACCGTCCGGATCTTCCGCGACCACGCGCTCGACCTGCCCCACACCGATCCGCACGGCCGCCAGTTGACCATCGGCATGGGCTGCTTCCTGGAGTTGATGCGGCTGGCCGCCGCCCAGCGCGGCGACGGCGTCACGCTGGAGCTGTTTCCGGAGGGCGATGCCGGGCCGGTGGCGGTCGCCCGCTTCGATCCCGGCTCCGCCCGGCCGGACCCGCTGTTCGCTCACGCGCTCGACCGCCGCTCCTGCAAGGAGCCGTTCGCCGACCGGCCCCTGCCGCCGGCCGAGGTCGACGCGCTCGCCGGCTACGCCGACATCGTTACCGACCCGAAGGCGGTGGCGGCGCTGCGCTCGCTGACCTGGAGCGCCTGGATGATCGAGGCGACGACGACGCGCACCATGAAGGAAAGCGTCGACCTGATGCGGTTCGGCCGCGCCGAGATCGAGGCCAATCCCGACGGCATCGATCTCGGCGGCCCGATGCTGGAAAGCCTGATGCTCGCCGGCGTGCTGACCCGCGCCGCCCAGCTCGACCCGACATCCTCGGGATTCAAGCAGGGTGTGGCGATCTACAGCGAGATGCTGGCGGCGACGCCGGCCTACGCGGTTCTGACGAGCGCCTCCAACGCCCGCGCCGGCCAGGTCGAGGCCGGGCGGCGATGGTTGCGCCTGAACCTCGCGACGACGGCGCGCGGCCTCGCCCTTCACCCGGTCAGCCAGTGCCTGCAGGAGTTCCCGGAGATGGCGGAGGCCCACGGACGCGCGCACGAGCTGCTGACCACGCCTGGCCGGACGGTTCAAATGCTGGGCCGGCTCGGCTATGGTCCCACGGTCCCGCGCACGCCGCGCTGGCCGCTCCAGAGCCGGCTCCTGAATGCCTGACCGCGACCTGACCGACTGCTTCCGGCTGTTCACCGAGATCGGGATCATCGAGCAGTTGAGCCGCAACCTGTTCGAGGCGCGGCTGCCGCGCGGCTTCCTGCTGCCGCACTTCTCGGTCCTGAACCATCTGGTCCGGGTGGCGGACGGGCGCACGCCGCTGGCGCTGGCGCGCGCGTTCCAGGTCCCCAAGACGACCATGAGCCACACCCTCCTGGTGCTGGAGCGCGCCGGTCTGGTCGAGACCAGGCCGAACCCGGACGACGGGCGCAGCAAGCGCGTGTGGATCACCGACGCCGGGCGGAGCTTCCGCGAGTCGGCGATCGCGGCGGTCGGCCCGGACCTGGCGCGGGTGGCCGACGCCTTTGCGCCGGACCGGATCGCCGGCGCGCTGCCGCTGCTCGAGGAACTCCGGCGGTTCCTGGATACCGACCGCGACGGCGACCGCTGACCGCCAGCGGCCGGGAGGCCACGCCGCCGGTCAGACACCCCAGCGCAGGGCGGCGGTCCGCACCGGCGCATCCCAGTGCGCCAACATCCCGTCGTCCATTCGGGTCACGGTGATCGAGCAGCCCGCCATCTCCAGCGACGTGCAGTGGTTCCCGACCAGCGAGCGGGCGATCACCAGCCCGCGGTCGGCGCAGTGCCGGGCGGCCGCCTCGTACATCAGGTAGAGTTCCATCAGCGGCGTGCCGCCCATCCCGTTTACGAACAGCAGCACCGCATCGCCGCGGCGCGGCGCGGTGGCGTCGCAGATCGCGCCGACCATCTCGGCGGCGATCGCGTCCGCGGTTGCGAGCGGGACCCGGCGGCGGCCCGGCTCGCCGTGGATCCCGACCCCCATCTCCATCTCGTTGTCGGCCAGCGTGAAAGTCGGCTGGCCGGCGGCCGGGACCGTGCAGCTGGACAGCGCCACGCCCATCGATCCGGTGGCGGCGTTCACCCGGTCGCCGAGCGCCTTGCAGTCGGCGAGGCCGGCACCGGCCTCGGCGGCGGCGCCGACGATCTTCTCGACCACGACGGTGCCGGCGACCCCGCGCCGGCCCTGGGTGTAGGTCGAATCCTCGACCGCCACGTCGTCGTTGGTCATCACCGTCGCGCACGGCCCCGCCATCATCTCGGCCGCCATCTCGAAGTTCATGACGTCGCCGGCGTAGTTCTTGACGATGAACAGGATGCCGGCCCCGCCGTCGACCGCCTCGGCGGCCGCCAGCATCTGGTCCGGGGTCGGCGAGGTGAACACCTCGCCCGGACAGGCGGCGTGCAGCATGCCCGGGCCGACGAAGCCGGCGTGCAGCGGTTCGTGGCCAGAGCCGCCGCCGGACACCAGCGCGACCTTGCCGGTCGCCGGGCCGCCGGCCCGCACCACGTATTTCGGGTCCAGGCTGACCCGCACCAGATCCCGGTGGGCGGCGGCGAAGCCGGTCAGGCTCTGGCTCAGCACGCTGTCAACGCCGTCGATGAGCTTCTTCATGTGGTTTCCTCCCTGCCCCGCTCCGGGGTCGTCGTGGCGCGCTCGGCGAGCGCGATGATGCGCTCGGCCATGTCGCGGATCAGCTCGGCCACCTCGCGGCGCCGCGCCGGATCGCCGAACTCCGGCACCTCGATCCGCACGACGCCGTCGTCGGACGACTCGGGGCCGGACGACTCGGGGCCGGACGACTCGGGGCCGGACGACTCGGGGCCGGACGGCTGTTCCGGATGGGCGGCGCGCCAGGCGGCCAGGAACGCCTCACGCTCCTCCGGCGAGAACCGGCAGATCGCCATGATCCTCGCAACGTGCTGGGCCGGCAACGGCACCCGGTAGGCGGGGTTGGTGATCTGCGAGACGAAGCTCTTGTGGGTGCCGAGCGCGGCCGCGAGGCGCTGGCGGGTGCCGGACGGACGGCGGTCGAGATAGGCCCGCAGCAGGCGCTTGTAGGCCGCGACCGGGCCATCCCCCGCCTCGGTCACGCCGCCGCCCCCCGGCGCCAGGCGGCGATCGCCAGCTTGACGCGGCCGATCTGCGCCGGCGCCACCGAAAGCGTTCGCAGGCCGCGCTCCAGCAGCAGCGGCACCATGGTCGGCTCGGACGCCATGTCGCCGCACAGCGAGACCTCGACGCCGCGCCGCCGCGCCGCCTCGACGGTGCGGCCGATGAGTTCCAGGACCGCCGGGTTGGCTGGGTCCGACAGCGCGATCAGCGCCGGGTTGTCGCGGGCGCAGGCGGTCGCGTACTGCACCAGGTCGTTGGAGCCGATCGAGTAGAAATCGACGTCGAAATCCCCGGCGGTGAGCGCCGCCGCCGGCACCTCGACCATCATGCCGAGTTCCGGCACGGCGTGCGCCACGCCGTCGGCCGACAGCCCGGCGATCACCTCCGCCAGCAGGGCCCGGACCCGCTCGACCTCGGACGGCACGGTCACCATCGGCACCATCACCTTGAGTGGCCCGTGCGCCGCGGCGCGCGCCAGGGCGCGCAGCTGCGCGCGGAACAGGGCGGGACGGGTGAACGACAGCCGGACACCGCGGACCCCGAGGAACGGGTTGCTCTCGCCGTCGTCGGTCACCCCCCGGATCGGCTTGTCGCCGCCGGCATCGAGGGTGCGGATGGTCACCGGCCTTCCCCCCGCCCAGGCCAGGATCCGGCGGTAGGCCGCCAGCTGCCGCTCCTCGTCCGGCAGGGCGCCGCCCTCGAACAGGAACTCGGTCCGGGTCAGGCCGACCCCGTCGCAGCGCGCCACCGGCAGCGTGTCGAGCAGGCCCGGATCGTCGACGTTGACCAGCACCGCCACGGGCTCGCCGTCGGCGGTGACCGCCGGGCGCTCCAGCACGCCGTCCGCCTCGAGCGCCAACGCCGCCCGCCGGGTGCGCCCGTCGCGCAACCGGGCTTCGGCCTCGACCCCAGGGTACAGCACCAGCCGACCGGCTTCGGCGTCCAGGATCGCCGGCGCCCCGTCCGGCAGGACCGCCGCGCCGCCGAGGCCGACCACCATCGGCACGCCGCGCGCGCGGGCCAGGATGGCGGCGTGACCGTTCCGGCTGCCGGTGCGGAGCGCCACCCCGACCAGCCGCCGCCAGTCGAGCTCCAGGAACCGCGACGGGCTCAGGTCGTCGGCGACCAGGATGCCGCCCGCGCCGCCGGCTGCCGGTCCGTCGGCGTCGCCGCCGTGGATGGCGCGCAGCACCCGGTCGCGGAGATCCGCCAGGTCGGACGCGCGCGCCGCCATGTACTCGTCCCCGCCGGCCTGATACTCGGCGATCTCGCGGTCGAGCGCGAACCGCCAGGCGGCGTCCGCCGGCTCGCCCGCGGCGACGGCCGACAGGATCGGCCCGACCAGATCGTCATCCTCGATCAACGCCACCTGGAACTCCAGGATCTCGGCCGCCAGCGCGTCGCCGCGACCGGCCAGGTCGGCGAGCTCGCCGGCCGCCCGCTCCAGCGCGCCGCGCAGCACCTCGCCTTCGCGCCGCGCGGTGCCCGCGACCCGGTCGGCGGCCGGCGCCGGCCGGTCGGCGACGAGCGGCCCTGCGACCAGCCCGTCCGACGCCGTGATCCCGGCGATCGCCCGCTCGCCCGGGGCGTCAGCCATCGAAATTGCGCTTCACCAGGGCGACCAGGGCGGCCACCGCCGCCGCCGCGTCGTCGCCGTCGGCCCGCACGTGCAGGGTCTGGCCATGGCCGGCCTTCAGCTTCATCACGGCGTTCGGCGACTTGGCGTTCACCCACGCGCCATCCGCCCCGGCGCGGATCTCCACCGCCGCCGCGAAGCCCTTGGCGAGTTTGGTGAGCTTGACCGCCGGCCGGGCGTGCAGGCCAGTCGGATCGTCGATCCGCGCCTGCCCAACCGCAGCGTCGCCGCCGCTCACGACCGGAACTCCTCGGCGGTGGCCCGGACCTCGACCAGGCTGCTGCCGCCGGCGGCCTCGGTCGCCGCCATCACCGCGCCCTCGACGATCGGCGCGTTGCAGATCGCCACGTTGGCGCGGATGTCCTCGGGCAGCATCTCGACCGCCATCTCGCTGTTGGTCTCGGCGCCGCCGAGGTCGACCAGGATCGCCACCCCCTTCGGTGTGTAGACCGCCTCGATCGCCGCCAGGATGGCCGCGACGTCGGTGCCGAGCCCGCCGGCCGGGTTGCCGCCGCAATGCGCCACCCGGACCTCGTCGCCGACCATCTCGCGCACCATGTCGGCGGCCCCGCGCGCCACCTCCGGCGAGTGCGAGACGATCACGATGGCGACGTTGTCGGGCAGGGCGTTGCCGGGAAGGACGGTGTCGGTCACGACCGACCCTCCAGGACGTCGCAGACCGCGTGCACCAGCAACGCCGACGACCGCGCCCCGGGGTCGAGATGGCCGACCGAGCGCTCACCCAGGAACGACGCCCGGCCCTTGGTCGCCAGCATCGCCCGGGTGGCCTCGAGGCCGGCGTCGGCCGCCCGGCGCGCCGCCGCGACCGGGTCCGCGGGGCCGACCCGCAGCGCCTCCAGCACCGGGACCAGAACGTCCAGCATGGTCTTCTCGCCGGGCCCGGACTTGCCGCGCTTGCGGACCGCGTCGACCCCCTCCGACAGCCTCTCGGCCAGCGGCGCGTCCTCGCCAGCCTTGCCCATCGCCATCAGCAGCGAGCCGTAGAGCGGGCCGGACGCCCCGCCGACCTTCATCACCAGCGTCATGCCGGCCTTCTGCAGCGCCGTGGCGATCGGCAGGTCGGCCAGCGCCGCCCGCTGCTCGACGATTGCCTCGAAGCCGCGGGTCATGTTGAGGCCGTGATCGCCGTCGCCGATCGCCCGGTCGAGGGCGCCAAGCTCCTCGGCGTGGTCACGGATGGCGGCCGCCGCCGCGTCGATCAGCCGCGCGATAGCCGCGCTCGTCATGGGAAACGCTCCGGTCATGTCCTGAAAGTTTAGTTCAGTTTTTGAACTAAACTTCGTCAAGCGGAATGTCCGGACGGGCGCGCACCGCGCCGTCCAGGTAGCGGTCGAGCCGGGCCAGGTCAGCCTCGGTGCCGCGCGCGGCCACCACCTGGTCCGGCCGGATCAGCACCCAGCCGGGGCCGCGCTGGCGGTAGCGGGTCCGCGCCACCAAGCCCGGATCGCGCGCCGGGTCGAGCCGCAGCACCGCCACCCGGTCGCCGGCGCGATCCAGCGCCCGCTCGAGCGGCATCGGCCGGCCGGCGTCCTCGAACACCAGCAGGCAGTGGCGCAGCGCCGACAACTCCGGCCAGAGCCGGCGCTCGGCACCGTCGGCATCGCGGAACCGGGCGTCGCGGGCCCGGCCGCCGACCCGGGTTCGCCCCGCCCTGCGCGGCGCGCCGCCGAGCGCCACCAGCGGGCCGTCGCGGTAGACGATCTCGGTCTCCGACAGGTCGACTTGCAGCTTGCGCTGGACCGCCGGGATCCGCCCCAGCGCCGAGACCGCCAGATTGCGGGCGAGGCGGGCGGCGTCGCCGCGGTGGAAGGCGACGTGCAGCCGCCGGGCCGAGCCGTCGATGACCGCGCGCGCGATCGGCCGGCGCTCCGGCTCGTAGCTGTCGAGCAGCACCTCGGTATCGCCGGCGCCCCGCAGCGCGTATCCGAGCTTCCAGCCTAAATTCACCGCGTCCTGGATGCCGGTGTTCATGCCCTGGCCGCCGGCCGGGCTGTGGATGTGGGCGGCGTCGCCGGCCAGGAAGCAGCGCCCGACCCGGTAGCGCGCCGCCAGCCGCTCGTTGATGCGGAACGCCGACAGCCAGCCGGGGTCGCGCAGCCGGATTCCCGGCGGACCGAAGCGGTCGAGATGCGCCTGCAGCTCCGCCAGCGTCGGCGGAGCGTCGTCCGGTGCCGCGCTTGCGGGCTCGCGCTCGGCGAACACCCGCCACACGGCGTCGCCGAACGGGAACAGCGCCACCGCGCCGCCGCGGTTCCAGCGCAGGTAGATGCTGCGCTGGTCGAGGTCGCCGCCGTCGACCCGGACGTCGCCGAGCAGGTACACCCCCGGCTCGGTGTAGCCCTCGAAGGCGACGCCGAGAGCGTGGCGCACCGCGCTGCGGGCCCCGTCGCAGCCGACCAGGTAGCCGACCGACGCCGCCTCCACCCGGCCGTCGGCGTGGCGGAGATCGGCGGTGACGCCGGCGGCATCCTGCGCCAGGCCGGTCAGCTCGACGCCGCGCTCGACCGCGACGCCGAGCGCCTCCAGGCGGGCGCCGAGGATCGCCTCGGTGCGCGACTGCGGCAGCAGCAGCGGGAACGGGTACGGGCTGTCGATCCCGGCGCCGACCGGCAGCGACGCCAGCTCCCGCCCGCCCTGCCCGACCGACAGCGCTCGCAGCCGCTGGCCGGCCGCCAGGAACGCGTCCACGACCTCCATGCCGTGCAGGGCCTCGAGGCTGCCGCTCCACATCGCCAGCGCCTTGGACACCGCGCTCGGCCGCCCCGCCCGGTCGACGACGCGGACCGCAATCCCCAGCCGGCGCAGCGTGATCGCGAGCGACAACCCGGTGGGCCCGGCGCCGACGACCAGGACTTCCGGGGTTGCGCTGCGGATCATGGGCACCTCCCGAAACCGCGTTAGCCCGCTTCGGAGGCTGTCGCGCGCCTGATTCGCATCTAACCCTTCGAGCCTGCGACGCTGAAGCCTATAGCCGCCCTTCTATCCGGTAAAGATCTCCAAGGCTGGGCGTGAAGCGCCCGGCCGAACTGGCCGGGCAACTGTCACTGCTCGTCAACGCGCGTTCGTGTGGTCGCCGATCCTCGCCGGAGACGAGGCGACGGCGCTGCTGTAGGCGACGGCACGGGCGTTGATCGCCACGGCCCAGGAGTCGTAGGCGCTCCCCCCGCTACCCCCGCCCGACGAATTCCGCCGCGCTCTCGCCCGCCAGCTTGCCGAACACCGTGCCGGACATCAGGCCACTGCCGCCGGGGTAGTTCTCGTAGAACAGCCCGCCGACCAGTTCGCCGGCGGCGTAAAGCCCCGGGATCGTGCGGTCGCTGACGTCCTGCACCTCGCCCAATTCGTTGATGCGCAGGCCGCCGAAGGTGAAGGTGACGCCGGTGGTGGTGACGTAGGCCTCGAACGGCCCCTGGTCGATCGGCAGCGCCCAGTTGGTCTTGTTGAGCGCAAGTCCGGTGGTGCTGACGCCGTCGAGGACCGAGGGGTTGAAGTCGCCCGGCCGGCAGGCGGCGTTGAACGCCTCGATGGTGGCGGTGAGCGTTGCCGCCGGGATCTCGAGGGCGACCGCCAGTTCCGCGATGCTGCCGGCGGTGACCTTCGTCACCTGCTTGATGCGGTACTCGTCGCGCAGCAGCGGGATGGTCTTCTGGTCGAAGATCTGCACGGCAGTGCGGTGCGGCTGCTTCATGATCTCGCGGCCGAACTTCACGTAGGTGAGGTTGCGCAGGTCCTCTCCCTCGTCGACGAAGCGCTCGCCGCGCAGGTTGACCATGACGCCCCAGGGGTAGGAGTGCTTCTGAAAGTTGTCGAGCACCTCGTAGTCGCCGTAGGGCGGCGCCGAGATGTCCCAGCCGACCGAATGGCAGCCCGACCAGTTGCCGAACGGCCGGGCGCCGATGTCCAGCGCCATCCGGATGCCGGCGCCCATGTTGTGACGGGTGCCGCGCACCCGGGCGAGTTCCCAGCCGGGGCCGAGGTAGCGGGCGCGCATCTCCGGGTTCGACTCGAAGCCGCCACAGGCCAGGATCACGGCGTCGGCCGGGATCTCTTCGTAACCGTCGGGACCGCGCACCTCGACGCCGGTCACCCGGCGCTGGCGGTCCTGGATCAACCGGGTGGCGGCGGTGGCGTAGCGGATCTCGCAGCCGAGCTTTAGCGCCCGCGCAATTTCCGCCTCGACCAGGCCGGCGCCGCCGCCGACCGCCTCGATGTTCACGCCGCCGTAGAAATGGTGCTTGCCGTCGACCATGAAGGACTGCCGGCCGAACATCGGGATGAACCGGATGCCGTGGCTGCGCAGCCAGACCATGCCGGGGCGCGACCCGTCGATCAGGCGCCACGCCAACTCCTCGTCGGCCTGGTGGTGGGTGACCTTCATCAAGGTGTCGTAGAAGGTGTTGCGGTCGTGCACCGGCAGCACGATCCGTTCGCGCTCGGCCTCTGAAAGATCGATCAGCACGTCGGTCGCGGCGTCGTCGACACCGGTGTGGCAGAAGCGGAAGCCGCCGGCGGTGAAATACGAGTTGCCGCCCTTCTCCTGCTCGGGCGCGGCCTCCAGGATCAGGACCCGGGCGCCGTTCTCGCGCGCCGCGATCGCCGCGCACAGCGCCGCGTTGCCGGCGCCGACCACCACCAAAGTGCCCTTGGACATCGCTTGTTTCTCCCTCGTGCTGCCGGTTTGAAGGCCGTCGGACCATGGTTCTTTGACGGGGACTTTCGCACACATGAATTGTGCAGTAAATTTCAATCAATTTCGTTATTCATAAGGATTGCTTCACAATGTCATCCCACCTGTCGATCGGGGATCTCGAGGCGTTCGTCTGGATCGTCGACTGCGGGAGCTTTAAGGACGCCGCCGCCCGGCTGACTCTCACTCAGTCGGCGCTGACGCAGCGCCTGAAGAAGCTGGAGGCGGCACTCGGCGCGCGCCTGGTCGACCGGACCACCCGCACCGTGGCGCCGACCGCGGTGGGGACCAGCTTCCTGCCGTCGGCCCGGCATCTGGTCCGGCAGTTCGCCCGGACGGTGTCCGATATCCGCGAACTCATCGACATCGCCGGCGGCCGCCTGACCGTCGCCAGCCTGATCTCGGTCGCGACCTTCGTGCTGCCCCCGGTGCTCCGGCGGTTCGCCGACGCCCATCCGGGCGTCGCGGTCCGGGTGCTCGACGAGTCCGAGCGGGAGATCGCCCAACGGGTTCGCAGCGGCGAGGCCGAGTTCGCGATCGACATGCTGACCGGCGACCCGGACCCGGATTTCGCCATCACGCCGCTGGCCGAGGACCCGTTCGTCCTGGCGTGCCGCGACGATCATCCGCTGGCCGAAGGCGGTCCGGTGCCATGGTCGGCGCTGGCCGGGATGCCCGTCATTGCGCTGGGTTCGCGCAGCGGCACCAGCCGGCTGCTGGACAGCCACATGGCCGAGCCTCCAGCCGGACCGGGCTGGCGCCTCGAGGTGCAGCATCTGTCGACCCTGATCGGCCTGCTGGAGGCTGGGATCGGGGTCGGGATCGTGCCCAGCATGGTGATGGCGGGCATGGCGTCGCGTCGCCTGGTGGCGCGGCCGCTGACCGATCCCGGCCTGACCCGGCGGCTGGTGCTGCTGGAACGCCGCGGCGCGACACTGTCGCCGGCCGCCGAGACGCTGAAGGGCATGCTGGTGAGCAGCCTGCGTACCGCCGAGGCGCCCCGGATGGGCTAGCGATGGTCCTCCGATAATCCGCCTTCGGGTTGCAGCGAGATCGCGCTACTCTTCCGATCCATGAGCCTCCTGGTGGTCCGCGACCTGCATCGGAACTTTTACGGCGTCCAGGCTCTGGCCGGCGTGGACTTGGTCGTCGAGCCCGGCACGATCACCGGGCTGATCGGCCCGAACGGCGCCGGCAAGACCACGCTGTTCCACTGCGTTACCGGATTGGTACCGCCGGACACCGGCAGCGTGACCTTCGACGGCCGCGACATCACCGGCTGGCGGCCGGAGCGGATCACTCAGGCCGGCCTTGTCCGTACCTTCCAGATCGCCCGCGGCTTCCCGCGCCTGTCGGTGCTGGAGAACCTGATGCTGTACGGGGCGCGCCAGCCCGGCGAGACGCTTTGGAAGGCGCTGGCCTGGACCCGCGGCCAGGTGGCGCGCGAGGACGAGGTGCGCGACCGCGCGATCGCCATCGGCCGCCGGCTCAACCTGGCCCATGTGCTGAACAACCCGGCCTCGGACCTGTCCGGCGGCCAGAAAAAGCTTCTCGAGATCGGCCGCGCGCTGATGACCGAGCCGAAGCTGATCCTGCTCGACGAACCGATCGCCGGCGTCAACCCGACGCTCGCCAACCAGATCGCCGAGCATCTCAAGTCGCTGTGCGCCGAGGGCATCACCTTCCTGGTGATCGAGCATCACATGGACATGATCGCTCGGCTCTGCGACCCAGTGATCGTCATGGCCGAGGGCATCCACCTGGCGCAGGGCAGCTTTGCTGAAGTCGCCGCCGACGAGCGGGTGCAGGACGCCTACATGGGGCGACGTCGATGGGCCTCCTGACCGCCTCCGGCGTGGTCGCCGGCTACTCCGCCGCCGACGAGATCCTCAAGGGCGTCGATCTGGAGGTGCACCCCGGCGAGATCGTTTCGATCATCGGCCCGAACGGCGCCGGCAAGTCGACGCTGCTGAAGGCGATCGCCGGCATCCTGAAGCCGAGCCGCGGCTCGATCACGTTGAACGGGGCGCCGATCCACGGCCGGCAGCCGCGCGAGATCGCCCGCCTCGGCCTCGCCTTCGTACCCCAGGAACAGAACGTCTTCGGCACCCTGACGGTGCGCGAGAACCTGGAGATGGGCGGCTATGTCGATCCGACCCGCACCGTCGAACGCATCGACCGGATCCTTGAGCGCTTTCCGGTCCTGGCGGAGAAGCGCCGGCAGATGGCCCGCACGCTGTCCGGCGGGCAGCGCCAAATCCTGGCCATGGCGATGGCGCTGATGGTCGAGCCGGCGATGCTGCTGCTCGACGAGCCGTCTGCCGGGCTCTCGCCGATCGCCGCCGAGCGGCTGTTCGAGACCATCGTCGCCATCAACGCCGAGGGCGTGGCGATCGCCATGGTCGAGCAGAACGCGCTGCAGGCGTTGTCCATCGCCGCGCGCGGCTACATCCTGGTCGACGGGCGCAACAGCATGACCGGGCCGGCCGCCGAGTTGGCGGCCGATCCAGGAGTTCGCCGGGTGTTCCTCGGCGGTGAGGCAGCATAACCGAACAACCTGGGGAGAGCGGTCATGTCCATCATCAGCATTCCGTCGCGGCGCACCGTGCTGGCGGGAACCGCCGCGACGATCGCAGCACTCGCGGCACCGTCCATCGTCCGCGCCCAGAACGGGCCGATCCGGCTCGGGGCGCTCAACCCGCTCACCGGCGCCGGCGGCTCTTATGGGCCGACCATGCGGCGCGCCATCGAGGGCGTGGTCGAGCGCGTCAACGCCGCCGGCGGGATCCGCGGCCGCATGGTCGAACTCGCCGGCGAGGACACCCAGACCAACCCGGACGCGGCGGTGCGCGCCGCCCGCAAGCTGATCGACGTCGACAAGGTCTCGGCGATCATGGGCACCTGGGCCTCGTCGGTGACCACAGCGGTGGCGCCGCTCTGCTGGGAGAGCAAGGTGTTTCTGACCACCGTGTCGGGGTCGGACACCATCACCAAGCTGCCGCACCAGGGCTACCTGATCCGGACCCAGCCGAACACCCACCTGCAGATCGGCAAGCTCGGCGAGTTCCTGTTGTCGCTCGGCTCCAAGAAGGTGTTCGTGCTGGCGGCGCAGACACCGTTCGCGCTGCCGTCGCAGGCCCGGCTCACCGAGGTGCTGGTAGCCGGCGGGTCCGAGATGCTCGGCGGCGTCATCTACGACAAGGACAAGACCTCGTTCCGCTCGGAGATCGACTCGGCCCTGAAGGCCAAGCCGGACATGATCTACCTGAACGGCTACACCCCGGACGTCACCATCGTCCTGCGCGAGTTGTACAAGGCGGGCTACGAGGGCGGCAAGATCGGCCAGGCATACGCGATCAACCAAAAGCTCCTGGAATCGCTGCCCCCGGAGGTAACCGAGGGCGCCTACACGGTGGGGCCGTCGCCGTCGGTCGACTCCGCGGCCTACAAGCGGTTGGCCGCGTTCCTTGGCAAGGACGACCTCGACCCGTACTCGTGCCAGTGCAACGACCAGGCGAGCCTGGTGTGCCTCGCCATCGCCAAGGCCGGCGAGGCCAGCGGTCCGGCGATCAAGGACGCGGTGCGGTCGATCTCGCAGGGCCCCGGGCAGAAGGTCGACGACGTGGTCGACGGCCTGAAGCTGCTCGCCGAGGGCAAGGACATCAACTTCGAAGGCGCCAGCGGCGCCTGCGACTTCGACGCGATCGGCGACATCCTGACGACCAATTTCCGCTACGAGCAGGCTCAGAAAGGGGCGTTCAAGCTCCTCAAGATCGCGGCATGAGCCGGCCCGCCAAGCCCCGCCCATGCTGACCGAAATCGCCCAGCTCGTGCTCAACGGGCTGATGGCCGGGACCATTCTCGCGGTCCCGGCCATCGGTTTCACCGCGATCTACGCGGTGCTCCGCTTCCCGAACTTCAGCATCGCCTCGCAGGTGACGATCGGAGCCTTCGCGGGCTACGTCGCCAACGTGTATTTCGGGCTGCCGGCGCCGGTTGCGGTGGCGTTCGCGTTCCTGGTCTCCGGCATTTCCGGGGTGATCTGCGACGAGGTCGTGCTGCGGCCGATGCGACCGACCGGGCCGCTCGCCACCGCCATCACCGCGGTCGCGCTGACCATCGTGCTCGAGAACGTCGTCCGGTTCTGGTTCGGCAACGACCTGCGGGGTTACGACCTGCCAGTGTTGCGCGACTGGCGGTTCGGCGAGTTGCGGGTCAGCCCGCAACAGGTCGAGAACCTGGTGATCGCGGTGATCGCCATGGCCTGCCTGTTCGCGTTCCTTGCCTTCTCCCGGATGGGCAAGGCGATGCGGGCGGTCGCCGACAACCCGACGCTGGCCTCGATCAAGGGCATCGACGCGATCACCATCGGCCGGCTGGTCAGCTTCGTCGGCATGGGGTTGGCCGGGCTCGGCGGCATGCTGCTCGGCCTCGACACCTCGATCGACCCGCTGACCGGCTTCCGGGTGATCCTGACGGTGTTCGCCGCCGCCGTGGTCGGCGGGCTCGGCAGCATCCCGGGTGCGGTGGTCGGCGCGCTGACCATCGGCGTCGCCGAGGAACTGTCGCTGCTGGTGCTCGACCCCGCCTACCGCTCGGCGATCGGCTTCGTGGCGATCCTGCTGGTGCTGACGCTGCGGCCGCGCGGCATCCTCGGCGAGCGGGCGTTCTGATGGAGAACTATATCGTTGCCATGCTGGTGTTCTCGGGCCTGTACGGCCTGATGGCGCTCGGCCTGAACGTGGTCTGGGGCATGGCCGGGATGATCAATCTCGGCCTGGTCGGGTTCTTCGCGGTCGGCGCCTATACCTCGGCGCTGCTGACCAAGCTGGCGGGCGTGCCGATCTGGCTCGGCGTGATCGCCGGGGCGCTCGCCGCCGCCACCGCCGGGGTGGCGATGGCGCTCACCACCGCCAAGCTGCGCGGCGACTACCTCGCCATCGTCACCCTCGGCTTCTCCGAGGTGGTCCGCATCGCCGCCTCCAACGAGATCTGGCTGACCAACGGTACCGACGGCGTCTCCGGCATTCCGGGACCGTGGCGCGGGCTGGTGACGCCGGAGGCGTTCAACCTGATCTTCCTGGCGCTGGTGGCGATCGTCGTCGCCATCGTGGTGTTCCTGCTGCAGCGGGTGCGCCACGCGCCCTACGGCCGGGTGCTGCGGGCGATCCGCGACGACGACCAGGTCGCGGCGGTTGCCGGCAAGACCGTGATCCGGTTCAAGGTCGAGGCTTTCGCGCTGGGCTGCGGCGTGATCGGCCTGTCGGGCGCGCTGTACGGCCACTACACCTCCTACATCGCGCCCGACGGCTTCGTGCCGCTGATCACCATCTACATCGTGCTGGCGCTGACCGCCGGCGGCACCGGCAACAACTACGGCGCGGTGTTCGGCAGCCTGCTGGTGGTGTTCTTCATGGAGTCGACCCGCTTCATCACCGAGGTGGTGCCGGGCCTGCAGCCGGTGCAGGTGGCAGCGCTGCGCGAGATGCTGATCGGCGGGTCGCTGATCCTGATCCTCCGCCTCCGGCCGACCGGGCTGCTGCCCGAGCGGTCGCCTCAGATAACGCTCGCAGAAGAGAAGGCGACATGAGCCACACCGGAAAAGTCGACCCGCTGCCGCATCTGGAATCCGCCGCCCGCGCGCTGGCCGCCAGCGGCCAGCCGGCCGCCGCCTTCGCCGCCCTTGACCGGGCGATGGACGCGGCGATCGGCCACAAGCTGTTCACCGTTCTGCGCTTCCACGCCGACAGCGGCGAGTCCGAGCGGGTCTACACCAACCAGCCCGAGAGCTACCCGGTCGGCGGCCGCAAGGCGCTGAACCCGACGTTCTGGGCCGGCCACGTCATTCACAAGCGCAACCCCTATATCGGCTACACCGCCGACGACATCCGATCGGTGTTCTTCGACCACGAGCTGATCGCCTCACTCGGCTGCGCCTCGGTGCTGAACGTGCCGGTGGTGTGGGACGACCGCATGCTCGGCACCATCAACCTGCTGCACCAGGCCGACTGGTACGGCGAGGCCGACCTGCCGGTGGCGTCGATCTTCGCCGGGCTGGCGGTCACGCCCTACCTGGCGATCCGCTGACCGGAGGGAGCGCCGTGGCCGGCAACGGAATGGTGGTCTGCCCGCAGCCCGAGGCCGCGGAGTCGGGCGTCGAGATCCTGCGGGCCGGCGGCAACGCCGTCGACGCGGCGATCGCCTGCGCGCTTGCCCAGACGGTGGTCGACCCGCTGATGTGCGGGATCGCCGGTTTCGGCAGCCTGGCGGTCTACAAGCCGACCAACGGCGTCCATGAGTACCTGGATTTCCACGCCCCGGCGCCGAAAGCGGCCCGTCCCGACATGTGGGCCGATCTGGTCGAGGGCGAGACCCGGGACGGCTTCGGCTTCGTGCTGAAGGGCCGGGTCAACGATCTCGGCTACCAGTCGATCTGCGTGCCCGCCGCCCTAAAGGCTTATGAAGCGGCGCACTCGGCGCACGGCCGGTTGCCGTGGAAGACGCTGTGCGCGCCGGCGATCCGCTGGGCCGAGGAAGGCTGGTTCGTGCGCCCGGCAATGTATGCCTTCTGGATCGACGAAGGCACCATGGGCCGCACGTCCAGCGCCGAGCGCTTAGCCTACACCGCGTCGGGACGGGCGCTCTACTGCCGGCCCGACGGAACCCCGAAACGCGTCGGCGAGCCGTTGCGCAACCCGGACTACGCCGCCACCCTGCGGCGCATCGCCGACGAGGGCGCCAGCGTGTTCTACCACGGCGTAATCGCCGACCGCATCGCCGCCGACATGTCGGCGAACGGCGGCCTGCTCGACCGGGCCGACCTGGAGGGCTACCGGCCGGTCCGGGCTGCCCCCCTGGAGGGCAGCTACCGCGGCCGTCGCATCGCCACCAACCAGCCGCCGGGCGGCGGCGTCATGCTGCTGGAGATGCTCAACATCCTGGAGCGCTTCGACCTCGCCGGCCTCGGCCACAACACGCCCGAGTACATCCGCGTGGTGTGCGAGGCGATGAAGCGGGCGACCGTCGACAAGGACCGCTTCGTCGGCGACCCGGCCTTCGTCGAGGTGCCGCTCGACCGCCTGACCGGCAAGCACTACGCCGCCGAGCTCGCCGAGGCGATCCGGCGCGGCGAGAAGGCCGAGGTGACACGCCTGCAGCCGGCCGACCTGATCCCGAAGGACACCACCCACCTGTCGGTGGTCGACGGCGACGGCAACTGCGTGTCGATGACCCACTCGCTCGGCATGCCGTCGGGCGTGATCACCGAGGGCCTCGGCTTCATGTACAACGGCTGCATGGGGGTGTTCGACCCGCGACCCGGCCGCGCCGGCAGCATCGCGCCCGGCAAGTCGCGGTTCAGCGCGCTGTGCCCAACCATCGTATTCGAGGGCGACCGGCCGTTGCTGGTGCTCGGCGCACCAGGCGGCACCCAGATCGTCATGGGCGTGCTGCAGGCGATCCTGAACGTCGTCGATTTCGGGATGACCATGAACGAGGCGGTCTCGGCCCCTCGCTTCTCCTCGACCAGCAACGCCATCGACGTGTCGAACCGCATCCCGCGCTTCGTCACCCGCGAACTCGAGGCCCAGGGCTACCAGGTGATCCGCAACCCGTTCGGCCACACCATCGCCTGGGTGCACGGCATCCGGATCCTGCCCGACCGCCTGGACGGCGCCGCCGACCCGGGCCGCGACGGGGTCGCGCTCGGCGCCTGACCGGGGCTTCCGGTCAGTGGACCGACGGCGCTCGGAAATGCTCCGAGATCGCCGACGAGAGGGCGTCCGGGTCGATCGGCTTGGACAGACGCCGGGCCGACCGGAACTCCGGGGGAATCAGCCGTGAGTTGTCGTAGCCGGTCAGGAACAGGAACGGGATCTTGCGCTCGGTCAGGACTGCCGCGATCGGGAAGCAGAAATCCCCGAACAGGTTGATATCGAGGAGCGCGCCGTCGAACTGTGCCTCGCGGGCCAGTTGCAGCCCCGATTCCACGTCCGGCGCCGGGCCGACGACGACGCAGCCATAGGTCGCGAGCGCGTCTGCAATCACCTCGGCGAGCAGCAGGTTGTCCTCCACCAGGAGTACCCGCAGGCCCCCGAGATCGCTCGGCCCGTTCGACATTGTTTCCGCCCTTCCGACGCGCTGGTCGATATGCGTGGAGTGCTGCTGCCGACAACACCGTGCATCGGTAAACGCCGGTCGCTGCGCCCGGTTCCGCCGGACAAGCCGGCGTTGCGCGCCGCGAATAACCGGCAGCCATTCACCTTCAATCACTTTGCGACCGATTCCGGATCGGACTTGGTCCCGTTTCCGATTGGTTCGGAACCGCCGCCGTCGTGTTCGACGGTTTGAGCGTCGGCGCCCCTTATGCGGCTCGACAGCCATTGATATGACCCTAGTGCGATCAGCGCAAACATGGCGGCAATGAAAAGCACAGCCGGAAAAAACGAATACTCTGTTCCTCCTCGAGTCGACTTAAACACCATCACAAGGGCTTCGAGACTAGCCGCGATCACCATGATGGTGATAAATTTCGTGATTGACCGCCGCGACTCCCTGGCAGATCGCAGTTCTCGTCTGCGCATTATTTCTTCTTCAGCGACAAACTTGGCCGTCTCCACTACGGCGAATCCGATCACAATAAGACTGACGCTACTTAACACTGCGTCGACAGGACGACCTTCTAAGACGCCCTGGACTGCTTCAATAAGAGCAAACGAAAGAAGAATGAAAGCCAGCGCGTTTAAACTAACAGTGGCGATCACAAAGTATGCCAGCGCCAAGTTCGTATAGAGTTTTTCCACTTTTTCTCTTCCGACACGGCAGCATGAAGGGTCAGATCAAAACCTGAAACGCCTCAGAAGCCGCTCCGCTCCCTCGCGGAGGAGAGCCACGTATCGACACCAGACGCCGGTCCGGTCACGCAGCTTGCCGGCGATCTCCTCGACAATCCCGATTCCGACCAGCGGCCTGGAATGGGTTCCTCGCGGGCGGTGTGGGGCGTGATGACGAGATGCGTGCCGACAAGGCAAGAATGCGCGCATGCGGTGGCGGCGGGCGCAGCCAGCGAGCCGTCCATCAAGTCAGCAGAGCGCCCATGTCGACGCATACCTCGCAGTATGCCCCGGATGGCCTGTAGGACAGGTCCACCCGGTTGAACCGGGCGGCCGACAGGCCCGCCTTCAGCAATCGGGTCCCCGATCCAGTACGGGTCGGCACCGATACAGCCGGGCCCCCGACCTCTTGCCATTCGAGAACAAAGCGGTCCCCCTCGGGCGTGCTCGCGGTGCGCCACGAGATGTCCACGCTGCCGCCCGCAACTGATAGCGAGCCGTACTTCGCCGCGTTCGTCGACAGTTCGTGCAGCATCAGCGAGAGCGAGAGTGCCGCGCGGGATCCTACCGGCAGATCGGGCCCACCGGTCCGGAACTTCCCGTTCCCCGGGTCATCATGAAGCGACGTCACTTCAAGCACGATCGCATCGACGGTCGTCGCGCCAGCGGACCCGGCTATCAGCATGTCCTGGGCGCGGGCGAGCACCGCAATCCGTTGGTCCAGGGACGTCCGGGCCGCGCCCAGATCGGTCGCCGAACGCAGTGTCTGACTGGCGATCGCCTGAACCAGCGAAAGCTGGTTCTTCATCCGATGCGCAAGCTCATGGTTCAGCAATTGCTGCTGGCGTTCAAATTTGACGCGCTCGGTAACGTCGATCGCCTGGACGAAAATACCGTCAGACCGCCCGTCAGGGCCGTCGATCGGATGGTAGAGGAAGTCCAGGACACGCTTATCGGCCGTGTCATCCGACGCCCTCTGAAGCTCCATCTCGACGTTGCGGCCGACATAGGCTTCCCCGGTTTCGAGGACGGTGTCCAACAGCTGCACGAATCCCTGGTCGACGACCTCCGGAAGCGCCTCGGCGACGCTCTTCCCGACGAGGCCGCGGTGCCCGACCAGCGTCTGGTAGTCGTTGTTGGCGAACGTGAAGACGTGGTCGGGACCGCTGAGGATGGCGACCGCCCCCAGCGCGATCTCGAAGATATGCCGCATCTGCTCCCGCTCCTTCGCGAGGCGCCGCTGCGCGATCACCTGACCCGTCGTCTCGGCGCAGACACAGAACATGCCCAGCACCGCACCCGAACCGTCGCGAACGGGAGAGTAGGAGAACGCGAAGTGCGTCTCCTCCGGATAACCGTTGCGGTGCATGATAAACTCGATGTCGTCCATCGAGGTGCTGATGCCGTTGTAGGCAGCCGAGATGATCGGATCGACGTCGTCCCATATGTCGAACCAAAGGTCGCGGAAAGGTCGCCCCATAGCCGCCGGATGGCGGCTCCCGCACATCTCGGCATAGCCGTCGTTGTAAAGCGTGATCTGCTCCGGCCCCCATACGATCAGCATGGGCTGTGACGAGCCGAGAGCGATCCCCACGACCGCCCGAAGTTCCTGAGGCCAGTCCGACGGCATGCCGAGCCGGTTCGAACGCCAATCCATCGCCCGCATCAACGCGCCGCAGTCGCCGCCTCCCTGGAGGGCGGGATCGACTTCAGCGAAAATGTGAACGCCCGACAACGGCATGGCGCCAATATTTCCCTGCGACAGTCGCGCGATGATAGTGGCCGCTCGGGCCATTGCCAGTTGGCATTCTAACCTTACAGGCACGCATCACCAAGCAGCCGGGCCATCTTTTCCAGCGGCACTCGACTGCCTGCGATGCATTTCGGTTGCTTTTCAACACATCCAGAACTTCAAGGCTGCGTTGCAGATTTGGTTCCAGAGATAAAGGGTGGCGCGCCCGGGCACCCAGTCGGTCTTCGAAGGCCCTGGGGCAACGAGAGTGACGCGAACGAGTGCGTGTCGCCCTGCCCCTCGGACAATTTCGAGAAGCGCTACGTACCCTCATGGAGGAGAGCGAGGTACCGACGGTAGGCGTATACCCGGCCACGTCGTTTGCCGGTGATCTCCTCCACGACTCCCATCTTCATCAGGTCGGCCAACGCGGCGTTCACCGTCGGCGTCGTCAGGCCGGTCGTGGCTTTTGCGGCAGGGCCGGAAATGAAGGGCCGGGTCTGCATGGCCTCGTGCACCCGCAGAACCGACCCGGCTCGAACGCTCTCCGCCGCGATGCGGTGGCGATCCGTCCGCAGCAAATCGTCGATCCGCGTGGCGGTCTCGAACGCCTGGTTCGCGATCTCGATCACGCCATCCAGGAAGAACTCGATCCACGCTTCCCACGACCCGCGTTCCCGAACCTCCTGAAGGAGACGGTAGTAGTCCGCTCGGTGGGTCTTCAAGTAGAGGCTCAGATACAGCAACGGCTGACGGATCACGCCCGTCGCCGTGAGGAAGAGGGTGACCAGCAGGCGGCCGATCCGGCCGTTGCCGTCCAGGAATGGGTGGATGCTCTCGAACTGGACATGCAAGAGCCCCGCCTTGATCAGGGTCGGCAGGTTCGGGGTATCGTCATGAATGAACCGCTCGAACTGATCGAGGCATTGCGTCATCTCGGCCACCGGCGGCGGGACGTAGATGGCGTTGCCGGGGCGGGTTCCGCCGATCCAGTTCTGGGTGGTGCGGAACTCGCCCGGCATCTTCGTCCCACCCCGGCCACGCCGCAGCAGCCGCTCGTGCATCTCCCGGATCAGTCGAAGGGACAGCGGTAGCGAGGACAGGCGGTCGAGCCCATGCATCATCGCGTCCACGTAGTTCGACACTTCCCGGATGTCGTCGACCGGTTGGCCCGCTCCGGCGTTGACCTCGAACAGAAGCAGATCATCGAGGGAGGACTGGGTACCCTCGATCTGTGAGGAGAGAACCGCCTCCTTGCGGACGTACATGTACAGGAGCAGCGGCTGATCCGGCAGCCTGGCCGCAACGCCATCCAGACGCCCCAGAGCCCTCTCGGCCGCCGCCAGCCGGGTCACGATGGCGGGTGTGAGGGTGAGTGGCGGTTCCGGGGGAAGCGGCGGCGGAACGAACGACCGTACAATCTCGGCGCCGATCGGCGATTCCACGTACCTGCCCAGGCGGGAACCTGATCGCTCAGCGTCTGTCATGGGGGTCACTTTACCAAGAGCGCATCCTTAGTAAAGCGAGGCATGCTATGTTTTACTAGAGAGATGACCTTGGTGAACCATGGCGAATCGGCGCCCACGCACGGTCCAGGGCCAAGCCGAAGCCCGCCACTGACCGGAAACTCTTGCAATCATTTGATTTAGTGGCGCACCCGACAGGATTCGAACCTGTGACCTCTGCCTTCGGAGCTATTAAAGCTACTCCATCCTAATTGCACGATAGAATACGCCACACTACGCTATCCATCGGAAATGTATGGATATTCTTGGAAATGTGGGCGACGTCTCTATCCGAAAACACGCTCCGATTTCCGTCCTACTGCTTACGTGGTGCTTACGCGAGATCGTGATCCAGATGGAGGAATGTCATGGCGAAACTCACCAAAAGGGTCGTCGATGCCACTGAAATACAAGCCAAGGATTATGTCGTCTGGGATGACCTATTGCCGGGTTTTGGCCTCCGTGTCTTTGCCTCTGGCAAGCGAAGCTACGTGATCCAGTACCGATCCGCCGGCAGGTCGCGGCGGTATACGGTCGGTCTCCACGGAGTTTGGACGCCCGAGACAGCCAGGCAGGAAGCCAAGATCCAGCTCGGACGTGTCGCTCAGGGTGACAATCCTGCCGAAGAACGCCAGATCGATCACAAGGCTATCACCGTGAAAGAGCTTTGCGCACGTTATCTCGATGACCTGAAGGCCGGGCTCATTCTTGGAAAGGGTGGGCGGCCGAAGAAGCCATCCACTGTCGGAACCGATACCGGCAGGATCGAGCGCCACATCATCCCGCTTGTTGGTACACGGCGCGTCAAGGATTTGACCAAGGCTGACATCAACAAGGTCTTGAAGGACATCATGGCCGGCAAGACGCGCGTCTCGGTCAAGACGAAAAAATTGCGCGGCAGGGCGATCGTGCGCGGCGGCGCCGGAACGGCGACGCGGACAGTTGGCCTTCTGGGCGGCATTCTCACCTATGCTGTCGAGGCCGGGATCATCGAGCGCAACCCCGCTCACGGCCTGCGTAAGCCCAAATACAGTGTGCGAACGCGCCGCCTCAGCGAAGCGGAGTATCGCACTCTCGGCGGGATGCTGCGCGAGGCTGCCGCGAATGAAAAATACGCCGTGACCATCGAAATCATACGGCAGATCGCGTTTACCGGCTGTCGCCGGAGCGAGATTATCAGGCTGATGTGGAGTGAGGTGGATACCGAGTCCAGTTGCCTGCGTCTCGTCGATAGCAAGGAAGGTGACTCCATTCGGCCAGTGGGATTGCCCGTAGTCGAATTTATGGAATCGCGCAGAAAAGAGAGGGCGGGAACCTACGTCTTCCCCGGCTTCGGCGAAGACAACGCCTTTGGCAGCTTCCCGAAACATTGGGATCAGATTTTCAAAAATTCACCGCTTTCAGGTGTGACTCCCCATGTTTTGCGCCACAGCTTTGCTAGCATCGCCAATGATCTCGGGTTTACCGAGATTACGATCGCGGCGCTTGTTGGACATTCCAAGGGCACGATGACGAGCAAATACATTCATACGCTCGACACGACCCTGATCATGGCCGCAGATACTATCTCCGGCTACATCCAAGGGCTGCTTGACGGGGTCGAGTTCAAGCAGACGGCCTACGCGCTCGACCGGGACTCTCGGAAGGGCGCGTTGGCGCTTTTCCTTGCACAGGCGGTTGACGGACCCAGTCAGAAAAGCGTGGATCGCGCCACTGCTTGACCCTTGCAACTGGGTGATAAGAAAGGGCGTGGGTAAATCATGGTATTCGCTGCACATTTGCTAGTTTCGTTAGGTCTGCGCTGCATCCAGCCATATTGACCCCGCCAGCCTTCGGTCTTGTAATTGGCGAAAATCTGGAGTATATATCCAGACATATTCGGAGGTTGGCGATGAGCAATACGGCACAGAAGAGGGCGAACCAGAATTATCGTGCCCGTCTGACGCAACGCGGCTTCACGCGCTTTGAGGTGATGGCCCTGGAATCCGACCGCGACCTGATCAAAGCGCTGGCGCGTCGGCTTGCTGAAGATGGGCCTGAAACCGATGAGGTACGCACAGCCGTGAAGACGGTCGTGGCGGGCGAGCCACCCAAGCTGGGCGGCATCCTTGCTGCGCTTCGTCGTTCACCATTGGTCGGCGCGAACCTCGACCTATCCCGCCCCCGTGAAGAAGGGCGGAAGATCGAACTGTGACGCGCTATCTCCTCGACACCAACATCCTCAGCAACGTCGTCAAGCCGAAGCCGTCGGAGTCTCTGCTGGCCTGGATGGCGGCACAAAGCGACGAGGATATGTTCATCACTTCGTTGACTGTCGCAGAAATCCGTCGGGGTATTTTGGAAAAGCCTCGCGGCAAGAAACGCGATGCGCTCGACGCGTGGTTCTCCGGCCCGGAAGGGCCGCAAGCTCTGTTCGCGGGTCGTGTTTTGTCGTTCGACGAGAAGGCCGGTCTGATCTGGGCGCAGTTGATGGCAAAAGGCAAAACTGCCGGGCGGCCACGTAGCGGACTCGACATGATCATTGCTGCTGTCGCCGGCGCCAACGAGTGCATTGTGGTGACGGATAATGAGAAGGATTTCGCCGAACTTCAGATCGTTAACCCGATACGAGGGGCGGTCTGATGCAGTGGCAGATTAAGAAATGCACGGGAGGGTCGGATGGCTGAAACTCACATTGAGTGGACCGATTCCACCTGGAATCCTGTCGCAGGCTGCTCGATTGTTACCGCAGGCTGCACGCATTGCTATGCGATGGAGATGGCCAAACGCCTTGAGGCTATGGGCGTCGGAAAATATGCGGGCCTGACCCGTAAGACCGGCAATCGCACAGTGTGGAACGGCGTGGTGCGGGAAGACCGTGAGGCGCTCACAATCCCATATGGTTGGAAAAAATCACGAAAGATTTTCGTTAATTCGATGAGCGACCTCTTTCACGAGGGTGTCAGTGATGAGTTCATCCTTGATGTCTGGAAAGTGATGCGCGAGACGCCGCGCCACAATTATCAGATCCTCACCAAGCGTCCCGAGCGAATGGCGGCACTTGTTGCGTCCAGGATGGGCAACATACTGCCAAATGTCTGGCTGGGCACGAGTATAGAAAATGCAGATGTCGTGAGCCGTATCGACCATCTTCGCACGGCGCCCGCAGCTATTCGATTCATCTCTTTTGAGCCGCTGATTGGTCCGGTGGGCACCGTCGACCTCAGCAATATCCACTGGGCAATCGTCGGCGGCGAGAGCGGAAAATCCGCGCGCCCGATCCGGGAAGATTGGATCGATGAAATTTACGCTCAGTGCCTGACAGCACGCACCGCCTTCTTCTTCAAGCAATGGGGGACCTGGGGCAAGGACAACAAGAAACGTTCAAAGAAGGCCAACGGACGTGAGTATCGAGGCCAGACCTGGGATGAAATGCCGACGCCGTCACGGGGTACGGAGGGCATAGAACGGCATCTGTCGGGGGAAGCGTAGGTGGTCGAAAAACGATATGAATGGGTCGATGGCGCAACGCTCGAAGAGCATTCGCGGCGCAAGCACAAAATTCTCCGCGAGTATGTCTTCGACTACCTGAGCGTCCGCTGCAAGTTGCCTCAGCAGGAACGTTTCCGGCTCGCTATTGTTGATGGCTTCGCCGGTGGCGGACGATATCAGTGCGGCACGCCCGGCTCGCCATTAATCTTCATTGAGGAACTGAAGCGTGCCGTCGAAGCGGTGAACACGCAGCGATCCGTCCAAGGGCTTGGGGCGATCGAGGTTGAATGCCTTCTTGTGTTCAACGACTCCAGTCGCGATGCGGTAGAACTTTTAAAAACGCACGTCGCCCCGATGCAGGCAGATGTGAAGCAGACTTGCCCAAAATTACATCTGCGCATCGAATATTTGAACGAGTTCTTTGAAGCTGCCTACCCGAAGATCAAAGGTTTTCTGGAGCAAGGTCGATACCGAAGCGTCATCTTCAATCTTGATCAGTGCGGGCACAGCCACGTCGAACGGAACACAATTCTCGACATCATGCGTTCCTATCCCGCCGCTGAAATCTTCTACACCTTTATTATAAGCTCCCTGCTGGCGTTTCTCCAGAAAGATCAGCCGGAGCGCTTGCGCGCGCAACTCGACCATCTCGGCCTGCCGAGCAACGACATTCAGGCACTTGACGCACTTATGAGCCAGAAAGATTGGCTCGGCACAGCGGAAAAGATCGTTTTCGAGGCTTTCCGTTTATGCGCGCCCTATGTCAGCCCATTTTCGATCAACAATCCCGAAGGATGGCGGTATTGGCTGATTCATTTTGCCAATGCTTACCGAGCGAGGCAGGTCTACAACAACATCCTTCATAACAATGCCAGTCTACAGGCGCACTTCGGTCGATCCGGACTCAATATGCTGTCCTATGATCCGAGACACGACGAAGGCATGCTGTACCTATTCGATGTCAGCGGCCGTGCTGCCGCGAAGGATCAACTTCTCGGGGATATTCCACGTCTCGTCACGGAGTCCGGCGATGCCATGTCGGTCAGGGATTTCTACGAGAGCATCTACAACATCACTCCGGCCCATGCGGATGACGTCCATTCCGCAATTATTGAGAGCCCGGATTTGGAGGTGATCACCCCGGCAGGCGGCGAGCGAAGGAAGGCCAACACGATCGGGGTCAACGACATCATCAAGGTAAAGACGCAGCGCAGCTTTTTTCCGATGTTTCTGAACGCCGGTGTTGGTCGCAGTGGAGGAAAGAAATGACTGCACCCCCAGTTCCTGCGAACGAATACCAGCTCATCGGTCTGACTGAAGACGGCAACGCTGGCGATCTGTTGCTTAGTCTCGATCAGAAGCATGGGCGCGTTCGGCTCCAGGCGCTCATTTCCGAGTGGCTGCGCATGGAAAACCTCGTCGTTCTGACAGGGTCCGGAACCTCGGTTTCCGCTGGCGGCAAGACGATGGCCAACCTGGAAACGGCGGTTTTCGACACGATTGAGGCACTACCCGACCTGCCGGCTTCGATCGCGCCCATCATCAAAGCGCGGAAAGATGCCGTCATCACCGCTGACCAACCCACTTTGGGATTCGAGGCATGGCTCTCATTCATCGCTAATGCACTCGTCGTGGTCGACTCCACGGACACGCCATTCTCAGGCGTGACATGGCCTGCAACGCCCGCGCCCAGCCCAGCGGACCTGAAATGGTTTGTTGATCGACTGCGCGTGGCCATCTTTGCCGAATGCGCGTTGTCGCTGCCCGACACGGCTGCGGCGAAGTCAGCAAGCGACATCGCGCCCCAACTTGCCTTCTTGTCGAAGCTCGTTGCTCGCGACAGCAATCTCGGCCGCACCCACCTCTTTACTCTGAACTACGACACCCTGTTCGAGCAGGCCCTCGAGTTGCTGGGCATTCAGTATTTCGATGGCTTTACCGGCCGCGCAGCCGCCCGCTTTGATCCGTCTGTTTATGGCCTGGATGTCTATTATCCCGGCGAGGTTGCCGAAGGCCGAGTTCGCCGCTTCGACAAATTCCTGCATTTTTACAAACTGCATGGCTCTATTCACTGGTTCGAGCAGGATGGCGAAATGCGAGCGCGGCATCCCGACCTCGCGCCGTTCAAAGCCTATGCAGCAAAGAGTCCGGGTGATAAAGCATCTTCGCTCGTCACGCTTGCCGACCACGCTCCCTCGGTCGGCATCCTGCCCACCGCCAACAAATTCGCCCAGACACTGACGATGCCATACGCGCATCTGTTCCGGTCGTTCCAAGTCCGTCTGGGCATCCCTCAGACGTTCCTGCTCGTCCTCGGCTATGGCTTTGGCGATGACCATGTCAGCCGTATCATCGAGAACGCTTTGATGAATCCGTCACTGGTCATGCTCGTAATCGAGCCCAATCCGGCCAGCCCCGTTATCGAGCGGATTCGTCGCTATAAGGATCTCGGCAAGCGTGCCTTCGTCCTGTGTCCGACCGAAGCCGCCTTCGCCGCAGCGCAGTTTAAGCACGCAACCTTCGACGATTTCGCCCGGTCGGTCATGCCCGACGTGCAATGGCTCGATGACTTCTTGCGCCTGCGGCGTTTCGAAAAGCAGATAGCCTCGTCCACGCCCCCGATCGAACCCGATCCGGGAGCCTGATATGGACAATCCGCGCCTCGTTGGCCATATCGTTTCGGTTCAGGGCTTCCGGGTAAAGGTGGAACTGCTGCCCGAAACCCGATCCGCTATGCGTGCGACCCTCGACGGCGTTCAAACTGCGATCGCCATCAACGCCTATCTAACCTTCTCCCTTGGCGCGGGAGAGACCGTCATTGGCATCATCACCGACCTTGAGGCACGGGAAAGCTTCGATCCGACTAGTGGTGACGATCTCAGCCTGGAACTTATGAAGCCGCGCCGGATCGCCAGCGTGCAATTGTTGGGAACCATCGCATACGTTGATGATGAACCCGCCTTTAGTCCGGGAATATCTGTCCTTCCCACTCTTGATACGCCGGCGGAGATCGGGTCGCCTGACATTCTGCGCGCGGTGTTCGAAATACCGCCGCGCCGAAATCGGCCGGAGGGCTACGACGAAAAGGATTTTGATTGCGACCTTAAAATCGGATTTCCGACAGGTCAGGCACGCAACGTCGTTCGGGCATCCTACAATGATTTATTTTCGCGGCCCCTAGCGATTGTGGGCAACACCGGCTCGGGAAAATCCTACTCCGTCTCGAGCCTAATCCAGAAGGCGATGAAGGCACTTGATGGCGCAGCAGCGGAGCCCCACGTCTTCATTCTCGACATTAATGGCGAATACGCGAAAGCATTTCCGTCTGCGGGAGCTGCAACGCGCTTACCAGATCGCATCTATCTCAACGGCTCCGAGTTCAGTCTTCCACTTTGGTTTCTGAATGCAGAAGAAATCTGTGCGTGGCTCAGTGCATCGGAACAAACGCAAGAGCCGGTGCTGAAGGATTGGTGGGCACTCGCCAAGGGCGGTAATGCAACAGCCGCAGCGAATATGGGCTCGCTCCAAAATGCAATGAGCGCGCTGGACCAGCTTCTCAGCGAACTGACGAGGATCAAGAAGAAGGCTGCCGGATCTCATTGTGATGCCGTCACCGGCCATCTCGCAGGCACCGACATCGATACGGCGGCATTTAAGGCGCTTTTCACCGCCCACCGGACCGCCAACGACTACAACACCGAGGTTATGAATAACCAGGCTGCGATTGCGGTGGAGGCGGAAAAGCTCAAGGACGAAATTCGCGCGAAGATCGTAGCTGGTAGCGGCATGGCGGAAGCTGGCGCTCGCACGGCCGACTCGCCGCTCCTGATTGCGCGCTCGACGCTGACCGATCCGTCGCTGATTAACCGCGCCGTGTCTAAGGAAGATACGTTCCGCGTCGAGGCCCATCTGACGACCTTGAAACTACGACTGAAGACCCGCCTCGACGACAAGCGCTGGCGCGCCTTCCTCAACTATGAGGAGGCCGATACCAAGATCGAAAATTTGTCCTTTTGGTTCGCACGCTTTGGGCTGGGCGCAGCGACCGGGCCGAAAGTTTCCGTTCTGGACCTCTCTATGCTGAGCAACGAGGTGCTGCCCTATGCCTGTGCCGTCATAGGGCGCGTGCTCCTGGAGGCGCGAGAACGATTGCCAGCCGCTTCCCGCTACAAGCATCCTTGGGTTCTGGTGCTGGAAGAAGCACACAATTATGCCCGTCCCGCCCGGTCCGATGAGGATCGCGGCCATCGCCTTGCCAGGCTCGCTTATGAGCGGATCGCGAAGGAAGGTCGCAAATTCGGCTTGTCATTGATCATTGCTAGCCAGCGCCCGAGCGAGATCAGCCAGACAATCATCAGTCAGTGCGCCAATTTCATCAGCCACCGGCTGCAAAACCCCGATGACATCGACCATTTCCGCCGCATCATTCCCATGCAGGCGCGTCGCCTACTCGATCAGGTGACGATCCTATCCTCCGGAGAAGCGATCGTCTTCGGAAGCGCGTTTCATATCCCGACGCGAGTACAGTTCGATCGGCCTGAGCCTGGCCCCTATAGCCAGACTGCCGCGCCGTATCACGAGTGGTCGAAGGAAAAAGATCCCTTCCCGTTGGCGCAAGTCATTGCCGCCTGGGGCGCATAGAAGGGCGCGCGCACTGATGGCATTCAAGTCGTTCGGCACCGTTTTGCAACCTGATCCTCGGTTCGTCGGCCTCTGTGTCGTCGAGAACGGTATGGCGCGTCAAATGACACTCGCTGATCATCATGCCGGCCTCGCGGGGATCCAACTGAACAGCGCCGTGCCGGCCGATGTGACGGCGTCGTTTGACCGAGCCAGAAACACCATAATCTACGCGTTTTTTGACTATGACCTCTTTGTCGTGGGCGAGGTCCAGGCACTTGGCGCCCTCGAGCTGGCGTTGAAATTTCGTATGAATGGCCATGGCGGATCGGCGCGCGGCACCTTGCGAAACCTTGTTGATCGAGCCCGAAAAGCAGGAGTTCTTCCGCATATTGCACCCGGCAATATCCCGCTGAACGATCCCATCGAGGCGCTTATCGCTTTGCGGAACGGCCTTTCGCACGGCAGTGCGGATATCCATTCCCCTGGAATGGCCATGGATGTACTCGCGATTTGTTCTGGCTGGATCGATTTCCTGTTCACAAAGCCATCTGCGTGAGTGCGGGGTTGCCGAAGGGATTTTCTCAAACAACATCATCTTGGGGCGCGGGCTGCGTCGGCTCGGCAGCCAATTTCGGGACTGCGGTTGAAGGTTGCTGATGGAACAGCCAAAGCGGAAGCTGGAGTATGTCCGGAAGGGGAAAGCCTTCCCCTCGACCGAGCCGGAAGTCTCGGCCGACCCCATCTGCGGGGCTGGCTGCCCCGCAACACCCCGCCGAGAGTGAGAGTGCGGACGGGTTTTGCCGTGGCGGGTTGAGGGTCAGGAGAGAGGCTCCTGGCGCCCGTCGCGGAGATACCCGTGATGTCCAGACCTAACCGCAGCGCCCGTCCTGGCTCCGACCGGACGAGCCTTTATGACGAAATCACAGCCAAGATCATATCCGAGCTTGAGGCTGGCCGTATCCCTTGGGTGCAGCCCTGGGGGACGGCCGCAGCGAAAGCGCCGCTTGCCATGCCGAGGAACGCGTCCACCCAGAGAGGCTATTCGGGGATCAATGTGCTGATCCTCTGGGGCTCAGTGATCGAGCACGGCTATTCCGGCCAAAGCTGGCTCACGTTCCGCCAAGCCCTTGGCCTGGGCGGCAATGTCCGCAAGGGCGAACGCGGCACCACCGTCGTCTATGCCGACCGTTTCACACCTGAAGACGAACGGCAGCGGGCAACCGCGACCGGCGAGGAAGCCCATGCCATCCCTTTCCTCAAGCGCTTCACCGTGTTCAATACCGACCAATGCGACGGCCTGCCGGAAGACGTCACCACGGTCGCCCCGCCGCCACCGCCCGGCTTGATCGAACCACAAGTCGAAGCCCTGATCCGCGCAACAGGCATCGATTTTCGGATCGGTGGCAATCGGGCCTTCTACAGCCCGTCACATGATTTTGTGCAAGTGCCACCGCCGCAGGCCTATTTCGAGCCCATCAACTGGCACCGGACGGCGCTGCATGAACTTGGTCACGCCAGCGGCGCTCCCCATCGTCTGAACCGCGATCTCACTGGCAATTTCGGATCGAAGAAATATTCCTTCGAGGAGATCATCGCCGAAATTTCTGCGGCCTATTGCTGCGCCTCACTCGGAATAGCGCCGACGGTGCGCCATGCCGATTACATCGGTTCCTGGTTGGAGGTTCTGCGCGAGGATAACCGGGCGATCGTCCGCGCCGCCAGCCAGGCCAGCAAAGCGGCGAATTTCATTCTCGGCTTCCAGCCTGGGTGTGAGCCGGCCTCTACCGCCGCCTCGCTCGATGACGAACGGGAGGCGGCGTGATCCGGGGCCAGCCAGTAGAGAGTTAGAGGAGTTTTGGGATTTTCGTGACGGGTTGAGGTCGAGAGAGAGGCTCTCGGCGCCCGTCGCGGAGACTATCCCCATGACGAACGCAGTTCAGAAAATCACCCTGTCGTCCTCGCGCGACATCCCCTTCAACAAGCTGGTGCTCAGCCAGTCGAACGTCCGGCGCGTGAAGACCGGGATTTCGATCGAGGAGTTGGCCGAGGACATCGCCCGGCGCGGCCTGCTCCAGGGCCTCAATGTTCGCCCCGTGGTCGACGTCGATGGCGCCGAGACCGGTATGTTCGAGATCCCCGCCGGCGGTCGGCGCTATCAGGCGCTTTCCCTGCTGGTGAAGCAGAAGCGCCTCGTCAAGACCGCACCAGTGCCCTGCGTCGTGCGGGATCGGTCCACCGACATCCTGGCCGAAGATGACTCGCTCGCCGAAAACATCCAGCGTGTGGCGCTCCACCCCCTCGATCAGTTCCGTGCGTTCCAGGCGTTGCGCGAAAAGGGCCAATCCGAAGAAGCCATCGCGGCGGCCTTTTTCGTCGGGGTGAACGTGGTCAAGCAGCGGCTGCGCCTCGCCTCCGTCTCGCCCGTCCTGCACGAGATCTATGCGCAAGACGGTTTGTCGCTTGAGCAACTGATGGCGTTCGCCGTCTCCACCGACCATGTCCGTCAGGAACAGGTCTGGGACTCGATTTCGACGTCATGGTCGAAGGAGCCCTATCAGATCCGCCGTATGCTGACCGAAAGCACGGTTCGCGCATCCGACAAGCGGGCACAGTTCATTGGTCTGGATGCCTATGAACAGGCGGGCGGCACCGTCCTGCGTGACCTGTTCCAGAGCGACGACGGTGGCTGGCTGCAGGATGCAAGTCTCCTCGATCAGCTGGTCGCCGAAAAACTCAAGACCATCGCCGAGGAGGTCGCCAACGAAGGCTGGAAGTGGATCGCGGTCGCAATCAACCATCCCTATGACGCGGCCCATGGCTTGCGCGAACTGGCCGGCACTCAGACCGACCTGACACCCGAGGAACAAGCGGCGTTCGACGCACTCCAGTCCGAATATGCCCGGATCGAAGCCGAATATGAGGGCGCCGACGAACTTCCCGACGAGGTCGACGAACGGCTCGGCGAAATCGAACAGGCCCAGGCCGCCTTTGGCGATCGCCTGGTCGTCTACGATCCCGCTGACATCGCGCGCGCTGGTGTCTTCATCAGCATCGACAATGACGGCAGCCTGTCGGTTGATCGCGGCTATGTTCGTCCTGCGGATGAGGCTCCTACCGTCATCGAGAACGACGGTGATCCTGAATCCGGGAGCGGCGTGGCATCGTCGGAGCATTCCAAGCCGACCGCAGGACGCGCCATCATCACCATCGGCGGCCAGAGCGAACCGGATGCCGACGAGGATGACGATGAAGTCATCAAGCCGCTGCCTGACCGGCTCCTCACCGAGCTGACTGCGCACCGGACATTGGCATTGCGTGATGCACTGGCCAACAACCCGCACGTCGCCCTGACAGCGCTGCTGTACAAGCTGGTGCTCGACACTTTCCAGCGCACGTCATCGTCGGGCGGATGCCTCGAAGCTTCGGTGCGGCATATCTTCTTCTCCGTTCAGGCGGATGACCTGAAAGACAGCGTATCCGCCAAGGCCATCACCGCTCGTCAGGACGAATGGAAAGCCGATCTGCCCACCGACGAAGATGCGCTGTGGGACTGGCTACACACGCTCGATGACGCCAGCCGCTCGGCCTTGCTCGCCCATTGCGTCAGCTTTGGCGTCAATGCACTCCATGAAAAGGTCGATCGCTACGGTGGCGCAGGGCTTTCGCAGCATAGCCTGAGCCGTCGTCTTGGCGATGCCGACCGGCTGGCCCGCGCCGTCGGGCTCGACATGGTGAATGTGGGATGGCAGCCAACCGTCGCCAATTATCTCGGTCGCGTCACCAAGCCCCGCATTCTGGAAGCGGTGCGCGAGGCCAAGGGCGAACAGTCCGCGCAGCTCATCTATCATCTGAAGAAAGGCGACATGGCCAAGGAGGCCGAGCGTCTGCTCACCAATAGCGGCTGGCTGCCCGAGCCATTGCGGCCGGCTGAGCTCTTGCACAGTGTCGATGGACCCGATGAGGCCGCAGATGAGACCCAGGCGCTGCCAGCCTTCCTTGCCGACGACGAGGAAGACGCAGCAGCCGACTGCGACGAGGAGCATCCCGCGATGATCGCAGCCGAATAATCGCGGGCGGGCGGGGCAGCAACAGCTGCTCCGCCGCTTTTTCCAACCTTCACCAGATGCCCGGCCCCTCAATGACAGGGATCAGCCGGGTTTTCGTAATTTTGGAGTTTGACATGACCGATACCAATCCAGCGCCATCGCCGGCGCCGAGCTTTGACTATGCAAAATGGGAAGCTGAACGCGCCCGCGAAGCGGAACTTAACGCTCAGGTTTTATCGCAGAACAAAGCCGCTCTTTTCGATGTGCTCGCCGCCACCGGCATCGCAACCGTCACCGTCGTGTTCGATGGTTATGGCGACAGCGGCCAGGTTGAAAATATCGAAGCCAAGACCAGCGACGACAAAGTCGTCGATCTGCCATCCGCCGAAATCGAGATCGCTCTGGTGGAATGGGGCGTGGACCAACCGCTGCCAGTCCGTTTGGGCGTCCGCGATGCGATCGAACGGCTTGCCTACGCCTTTCTGTCCAACACCCATTGCGGCTGGGAAAATAATGACGGCGCTTATGGCGAGTTCGTCTTCGACGTCTCAGACCGGACGATCACGCTCGATTACAACGAGCGGTTCACCAGTTCCGAAAACCACGGCCATGAATGGTGAGGAGGCGGACATGGGACATTGTTATCATCACGCGCTTTCCTCAGTTCGCAAATGGGGCGGGACAGCCGACGACTATCTGGCCCTTCACCAATGGTTCGATGAATCAAAGGCGATCACAGCCGACTTTCGGCATCGCGCTTTGCGCCATCATGCCGAAGGTATTTTCATGTTGGAGCGTTTCTTCGGCGCGACCATCACGATTTCCACCGGCCGCGTCGTACCCGTGCGGCTGATTGGCGAACAGCACGTGCGCGAGGATCTCGGCTTCATTCCGGGCTTTGCCGATTGGGTGCGCTGTATCCGCCCCGAACCCTGGATGGGCCGTGCCCAACCGATCCACCGCGATGTCGATCCCTTCGCCGCCACCGGCTGATCGACGCCGTCAACCCCATCCCGTCACCCGAGCCCGATCAATCGCCGGGCTCTTTTCGTTTCAGGAGCTTTTCCATGGCCGACTATTTCACCCATTTCTCGTGCCTGCTCGATGTCGGCACACCCAACAATGCCGCTCGCGCGCTCGATCTCTACAACAGGCTATCCGAAGACGGCGCGGAGGAAGACCCGCCGTCCGATGGCTTCCTGCTCTCCATCCAGCCCGAGCACGGCGGCACGAAGCTCTGGATACGCGATGATGGCACTGGCGATCCCCAGCGCGTCATCACCTTCGTTCTGCGTTGCGCCAAGGAATTCGCACTCACCAGTCGCTGGGGGTTCGAATGGGCCAATACCTGTTCGCGACCGCGCATCAACGCCTTTGGCGGCGGCGCGCATGTGCTGGACCTGAGCACGCAGAAAACCGTCGCCTGGAGCGACACCAATAGCTGGCTCGCCATCACGCTCGATGAAGGGGGATCGGGCGATGCCACAGATCGTTGAAACGACCGTCTATCGCCTCGACGAGCTTTCCACCGAGGCAAAGGAGAAGGCACGTGCCTGGTATCGCGAAAGCACACCCGACGATGACTGGTCCGAATTCGTCACGCAAGATTTCGAGACGATTTGCGCCATTCTGGGCGTTCGGTTGAAAACCCGTTCAGTACGCCTCTATGGCGGCGGCACGCGGCAGAAGCCTTGCATCTGGTTTCGGGGTTTCTGGAGCCAGGGCGACGGCGCGTGTTTTGAGGCCTTCTATTCTTATCAGAAGGACGCCCCGCGCAACATCCGCGATCACGCGCCACGGGATGCTGAGCTTCATCGGATCGCTGGTGCATTGCAATCAATCCAACGACGCAACTTTTACCAGCTCCTAGCTGAGATCCGGCATCGCGGTCACTATTATCACGAGCACTGCATGGCGATCTCGGTGGAGCGGGACAGCCAGACCTATCGACACATGACCGCCGACGCCGAGGACGGGATCGTCGAGGCGCTGCGCGATCTCGCCCGCTGGCTCTACAGCCAGCTTGAGCGGGAATATGAGCATCAAACCTCGGACATCGTCATCGACGAGATGATGCTCGCCAACGACTACAGCTTCACCGCCGCCGGTCGGCGCTTCGGCTGACAGCCGCGATCAGAGGAAGGGGATGGCCGGGAAGGGTTTGAGCCGGTGGGGTCGAGAGAGAGAGCACCGCCCGGTTCATCCCTTGTCCGCTCTCCCTGAGGTTCCCTCCATGTCCCATGCTTCTGCCACCGCAGCCCTTCCGGCTGCGCCAGTTCACGCTGCCGTTGACCCGGCCATCGCCATTCATCAGGCAGCACAACGCCTTCTTCCCCATCTCGAACAGGGGCAACGCATCAATGCCGCGATTCTGCGCGCCGCAATGGAAACGGCCATCGGTGCCTCCGATGCGTCCGGCGCCTGGGATTGGAAGACCGCCTATGATACCTGCGAAGCGGCATCAGTGCTGTTCCTGCGCAAATACGGAAAGACGCTTTTGCGCAAAGCCGGATCTCCGGCCGCCGCGTTGCCAATGTTGGCCAGGATCGCTGGCCTCCTCCCCACGCACACACGCCGTTCCGAAGAGAGCGAGGCTTTCCAGCAGTTCTCGACACCGATCCCGCTCGGCCTGATCGCTGCGACCGCCGCCGCGATCACGCCGACCGACCGCGTGCTGGAGCCTTCGGCCGGCACCGGCCTGCTCGCTATCCTTGCCGAGCTTGCCGGTGGATCGCTGGCGCTCAATGAACTGGCTGGGACCCGCGCCGGTGTGCTGGCGCAACTCTTCCCCGACATCGTCGTCACACGTTTCGACGCGGCGCAGATCGACGACCATCTCGATCCCGCCAACGTGCCGAGCGTCGTCTTGATGAACCCGCCCTTCTCGGTGATGGCCAATGTCGCCGGCCACATGGCGGATGCCGCCTATCGCCATATCGCTTCGGCCCTCGCGCGGCTCGCCGATGGTGGGCGTCTCGTGACCATAACCGGGGCAGGTTTCGCACCGGACAATTCGGCGTGGGCGTCGGCCTTCGTCCGGTTGCAAAGCCAAGGCCGCATCGTCTTCTCCGCCGCCATAGACGGCTCCGTTTACGCCAAGCACGGTACGACCTTCGACACGCGGCTGACCGTGATCGACAAACTGCCCGCCGACGATCCGACCAGGTTTCCGGTATCGCCAGGCATCGCCCCCGATGTCGCCACGCTGCTCGAATGGATCGAAACCCAGGTTCCAGCCCGTCTGGCAATGGTGGCCCGGGCGACGGCGCCCGTGACCGTCCGCCCGATCACGCCTCGGACAATACGAACAACGCCTTCCCGGCCTTCCTCCAGCCCGACCGCCACCCCTGAGACCGACAGCGTCGAGCTTGCTTATGAGACCATCGACTGGACGCCCAACGAAGATGGCCGCATCACTGATACGCTTTATGAAGAGTACGGATTGCAGGCGATCCGTATTGCCGGTTCTCAGGCGCATCCGACCAAGCTGGTGCAATCCGCCGCGATGGCCTCAGTGGCGCCGCCCGTGCCTAGCTACCGCCCGCACCTGCCGAACGCGGTCATCACCGACGGCCTGCTTTCCGATGCTCAGCTCGAATCCGTCATCTATGCCGGCGAAGCCCATTCAGACTTCCTCGCCGGATCATGGTCGATCGATGAAACCTTCGATGTGGTATCGGCCGCGCGCGACGACGCTGAGAACGCCGTCCGCTTTCGTAAGGGCTGGTTTCTGGGTGATGGCACAGGCGCCGGCAAAGGCCGTCAGGCCGCCGGCATCCTTCTCGACAATTGGTTGAAGGGCCGCCGCCGCGCCCTCTGGGTCTCAAAATCCGACAAGCTGCTGGAGGATGCGCAGCGCGACTGGTCGGCGCTCGGCATGGAGCGGTTGCTGGTGACGCCGCTGTCGCGCTTTCGTCAGGGCACACCGGTTCGATTGGCGCAAGGTGTCCTATTCACCACCTATGCCACGCTACGCTCCGACGACCGCGGCGAGAAGGTTTCGCGCGTCCGCCAAATCGTCGAATGGTTAGGCTCCGACTTCGATGGAGTGATCATTTTCGACGAGAGCCACGCCATGCAGAATGCCGCTGGCGGCAAGGGAGAACGCGGCGACCAAGCTGCGTCGCAGCAAGGCCGTGCTGGCCTGCGCCTCCAGCACGCGCTGCCGAACGCACGCGTGGTTTATGTGTCGGCGACCGGCGCCACCACGGTTCACAACCTCGCTTATGCCCAACGCCTCGGCCTCTGGGGCGGCGAAGACTTCCCCTTCTCCACGCGGGCTGAATTTGTCGAGGCGATCGAGGCTGGCGGCATTGCGGCCATGGAGGTGCTGGCGCGCGACCTTCGGGCACTTGGTCTCTACGCGGCGCGCTCGCTTTCCTATGACGGCGTCGAATATGAGCTGATCGAGCACCAGCTCACGCCCGACCAGACCCGCATCTATGATGCCTACGCGGGTGCGTTCTCGATCATTCACAACAATCTCGATGCCGCCATGCAGGCCGCCAACATCACCGGCGAGCACGGCACGTTGAACCGCCAAGCCAAGTCCGCTGCGCGCTCCGCTTTTGAGTCAGCCAAGCAGCGCTTCTTCGGCCATCTGCTGACCAGCATGAAAACGCCAACGCTGATCCGTTCCATCGATCATGATCTCGAGGCTGGCCATGCCGCCGTAATCCAGATCGTTTCTACCGGCGAAGCACTGATGGAACGGCGCTTAGCCGAAATCCCGACCGAGGAATGGAACGACGTCCGCGTCGACATCACACCGCGCGAATATGTTCTCGACTATCTCGCCCATTCCTTCCCGGTGCAGCTCTACGAGCCCTTCACCGACAGCGAGGGCAATCTGTCGTCTCGGCCCGTCTATCGGGATGGGCAGCCCGTCGAAAGCCGCGAGGCCGTGGCCCGCCGGAACAGTCTGATCGAGAAGCTCGCTTCCCTTCCGCCGGTCCCCGGCGCGCTCGACCAGATCGTCCAACGCTTCGGCGCGGACATTGTGGCCGAAGTCACAGGCCGCTCGCGCCGCGTGGTCCGCAAGGGCGAGCGTCTTGTCGTCGAGAACCGGGCTGGTTCCGCCAACCTCGCCGAGACGCAGGCCTTCATGGACGATGCCAAGCGCATCCTGATCTTCTCCGACGCCGGCGGTACAGGCCGTTCCTATCACGCCGAACTTTCGGCGAAGAACCGCCGCCTGCGGGTTCACTATCTCCTTGAACCTGGCTGGAAGGCCGATGCCGCGATTCAGGGGCTTGGTCGCACTAACCGGACGAACCAGCAGCAACCGCCGCTGTTCCGGCCAATCGCGACGGACGTAAAGGCCGAAAAGCGCTTCCTCTCGACCATCGCCCGGCGTCTCGACACGCTCGGCGCCATCACGCGCGGCCAGCGCCAGACCGGCGGGCAAGGCCTATTCCGGCCCGAGGACAACCTGGAAAGCCAATATGCGCGTGATGCGCTGCGCCAGCTCTACATGCTGCTTGTGCGCGGCAAGGTGGAGGGTTGCTCGCTGGCGCTGTTCGAGGACGCCACCGGCCTCAGCCTGATGGATGCGAACGGCATCAAGGACGATCTGCCGCCAATTACTACCTTCCTGAACCGGCTGCTGGCCTTGACCATCGCGCTTCAGGGCATCCTGTTCACGGCGTTCGAGCAATTGCTGAACGCCCGCATCGAGGGCGCCATCGCATCGGGCATCTACGATGTCGGGCTGGAGACGCTGACAGCCGAAAGCTTCATCGTCACTGACCGGCAGACCATCTACACCCACCCCGGCACGTCCGCTGAGACACGGCTGCTCACGATCACGCAGCGCGAGCGCAATAGCCCGGTGACGCTTGATCAGGCGCTCGACCATCTGTCCGACCCTCGCGCTGTACTGCTGGTCAATGATCGCTCAGGGCGCGCCGCTGTGCAGGTCCCGGCGCCGAGCCTGATGCTTGACGACGGCGAGATCGAACGCCGCATTCGGCTGATCCGTCCGATGGAACAGCATCACGCGTCCTTGAAGATGATGGAGGAGAGCCATTGGGTCGAAGCCGACCGCGCGACGTTTGCCCGAGCGTGGAACGCCGAGATCGCGGATGTGCCGGAATTCACCGACAGCATCATCCACATTGTCGCCGGATTGTTGCTGCCGATCTGGAAACGCCTGCCCAATGAATCGACGCGGGTTTACCGACTCCAGACCGATACCGGGGAGCGCATCGTTGGACGGCGGGTCTCGCCCGCATGGGTCGCGGGTGCGACCAGCACCGGCACATCGACACTTACGCCGGACGATGCCTTCGCAGCGCTGCTCGATGGCAAAACGATCCTCAATCTCACCGAATGCCTCCAGCTTCGCCGTGCCCGTGTCATGGGGACCAACCGGATCGAGTTGTCCGGCTTCACCGACACGATGCGGGAGCGGCTCAGTGCCTACGGCCTCTTCCACGAGATCATCTCGTGGAAGCTGCGCATGTTCGTGCCGACCGATGCAACTGGCTCCACCATCCTCGCCAAGGTGCTGGACCGCTTCCCCGTCGAGCGCATCTCCGATCGGGAGGCTGCGTAAATGGTACGCGACGCTTCCGAACTGATTGACCGTCTTGGCCGCCAGGCCGAGGCGGTCTGCCGTCACTATCTTTCCGCCGGGCGGCGCGAAGGCAGCTACTGGCTCGTGGGCGACGCGCGCAATACGCCGGGCCGCTCGCTGTTCGTGAGACTGAAAGGCCCGGAATCCGGCAAGGGAGCCGCAGGCAAATGGACCGACGCCGCAACTGGCGAACATGGTGATTTGCTCGACATCATCCGTGAAAGCTGCGGATTTGTCGGCTTCAAGGACACGGCAGATGAGGCCCGCACCTTCCTCAGTATGCCGCATCCCGAGCCAGAACCATCCTCAAGACAGCGGCTGACATCAGTGCCAGTTGGGTCGCCGGAAGCGGCACGGCGGCTGTTTGCCATGTCGCAGCCGATTACGGCCACAATCGCGGAAGCGTATTTACGCAAACGCGGCATCACGACATTGCACGGAACCGGATCGCTCCGGTTCCATCCGCGCTGCTATTATCGTGCCGATGAGCATTCGCCGACCGAAACCTGGCCCGCGATGATCGCATCCGTCACCGATCTTGATGACAGGATCACCGGAGCGCATCGCACCTGGCTTATGTCTGATGGCAGCGACAAGGCACCGGTCGATACACCGAGGCGCGCGATGGGCAATCTTCTTGGTCATGCCGTGCGTTTCGGCGTCGCCCATGACGTGGTGGCGGCGGGCGAAGGCATCGAGACCATGCTGTCGCTGCGAACGGTTCTGCCCCCCATGCCGATGGTGGCGGCGCTGTCGGCGGCTCATCTTGCCGCCATCCTGTTCCCACCAAGGCTGCGACGCCTCTATATCGCCCGCGACGACGATCCGGCAGGTGACGGAGCGATGCAAAGCCTGATTGAACGAGCGCAGGCGGTCGGAATCGAGGCCATCACGCTGTCGCCACAGATCGGGGATTTCAACGGGGATCTGCGCACTCTTGGACCTGATGCACTTCGGGCGGCCATGCGGGTTCAGATCGCGCCGGAAGACGTCTTCCGATTTATGGACTTCCGGGCATTGGCCGGAACAGGGATGTGAAGGCGCTGTGAGCGCCGGTCTTATCTCGATCCGGCGGGCGTGCTCCTGTCATGCGCCGGAGAGGACCGCGACAACGTCCTTCTTCAGAGGGCGATCGGGACGGCAAACGGCCCGGTCCGGCAATGGCTGCGCCCGGCTATTTTCCGCCTGCGGCAGGCCGCCTTTGCATCGCGAAACAAAATAGCCGGTCTTCGCCATCCTCCGCTGTGCTTCGGCCGCTCGGTTCCCTCGCCGGTGCAGGTCCGTTCCGCCCGCCGTCTTTCGTCGCCATGAAGGCCGCGATGGTAGCGGTCGATCCGACGAAGGAAGCACCCCATGACCACCGAATATGACGATACCGGCTTTGAACCGCCCCACGCCTCATCCCCGACCGATCATGTCCTTTCCGAACTCCAGCTCTACGGCTTCCGCCCCTTCCAGGATGAACCCGATCCAAGGCCACTTCCCGAAGGCAACATCGTCGCTGGCGCCATCGCCGACATCTTCGACGCCCTGATCGTGAGCTTTAACGACACACGACTCGAAACCGACCTCGACGAACTGCTCTGGTCGACCGTCAATCTCTTCCACCGCGCCACCGCCCGGATCGAGCGCGAGTTGGACGACAACGAGCAAGGCCAGCGCCGCGGCCAGCGTGAACAGGATGGCTCCGAGGTCAAGTCCGTCGAACTGGAGCGCCTCATCGCCGAGGGGATGACACTTATCGAACGCCGCGATGCCTTTGAGCTGATGCGTGATCAAGCCGCCGAACACTTTGAACGTCACACTCATTCATCCTGGCGACCTCGCTCAGGGTCGATGGTCAACCATCGCAACCTGACCTCGGCGATGATCGACAGCCGTGATTACCTTGCCGCCAAACGTCGGAATGAGACCGAGGTGATGCTCCCCGCAGGCCCCAAGATTGCCTTCACCGGCGGCCTCGATTGTAACGATCACCGCCTGATCTGGGCCAAGCTCGATCAGGTACATGCCAAACATCCCGACATGGTATTGCTGCACGGCGGATCGCCAAAGGGTGCTGAACTCATTGCCGCGAAATGGGCCGACACCCGCAAGGTGGCTCAGGTCGCCTTCAAGCCAGACTGGACGAAACACGCCAAGGCCGCGCCGTTCAAGCGCAATGACGCGATGCTCAACGTCCTGCCGATCGGAGTCATCGTATTTCCGGGCAGCGGCATCCAGGAAAACCTTGGCGACAAGGCTCGCAAGCTCGGCATCCCGGTCTGGAAATTCGGGAACGGCGGCGCGTGAGCGCCGCCCTTCTCACATGATGGTGCGGCAGCCCGGCTTTCAACTCTCTGCACTCAGCGGTACCGAAATTCAGTTCGGGTTTCCCGTCACCGCGATTTTCGCCGCACGGGCATAATGCTCCAGTTCGACATCGCTTTCGATCAAGTCGTCGAGAAGCGTCTTCATATCGCTTTGATCCGACGATGATTGAAAGGGGCCTGGCTGGCGTTCGATCACCAGAACGGCAATGGCCAGCGCCTTCTTCACCAGATGCAGATCTCTCAATATGATTTCAGCCACAACCTCGTCACTCCGCGAAACTGACAATGATCGTCAGTATGTCCTCCGTTTATTACACGACATAGACCATGACCATTGAAAGTAGCCGCGAAAATGCACTGCATCTTTTGATGTATCGGCTCCGATCCGAAACAGAGCACCACCCCCGCTTCCATTACCGCTATTCCTTGGTCCAGCCGATGGCCTGTCGCCATCAACCCGTAAAGGGTCGGCTATGCTCGCATGCCGCCGCACTGGCTTCGCCTGCGCGGTGATTGCAGCCATCGGCCCGACACATCGGGCGCCTGTCGCGCGGGGATGGTCCCCCGCCTCCCAGACAGGAGCCGGAACAATGTCCTTCAACGATGCACACGCCTTCGCTTTCAGCCTCGCTACAACCCTCATGGTCGCGATTGTCATCTTCCAGGCCGGCGACGGCAGTCTCTCGGTCTGTCCAGCCAGCGAATTCGACGGCGACGACGCCAGCATCGTGCACGAGATAGATCCATTTATCCCGTGAGCGCGAACCATCCGCCCAATCGTAAAGCGGCAATTTCGACAATTGGCGCTCCCACCGCCGATCACTTTCGGCTATACTCGGAGCTGCGCTGTGGTGGTGGAAGGCGCAACCGTCGGACCTGTTTCTCACGGAGGCCACCACCATGATCTTTCTCGGCATCCTTCTCAGTATCGCGGCCATCGGCTTTCTCTGTTGGCTGCTCTTCACGCTTGCCGTCTTCGCACTGCCCGCCTTTGCTGGCGTCACCGCAGGCCTGTGGGCCTACCACAGCGGCGCAGGCTGGCTCGGCGGCATTTTTGTCGGCGCACTCTCAGCCGGGCTAACCTTCGGCATCGGGAAATTGCTGCTCGTTTTCGCAAAACCTCTTTGGCTGCGCGTTGCTGTGGCGCTCGTCTTCGTCGCGCCAGCTGCGCTTGCCGGCTTTCACGCGACCCATGGCATCGCGAAGCACACCATGCCATCTGAGACTTGGCAGACCGTCTTCTCCGTCATTGGTGCAATCGCGATCGGCATCACGGCACTGACGCGGTTGGCGACGATGGCCCCGCCCGAACTGGCCGGACAGAGCGTGGCGCGGGTCTGACACCGTCGAAGCGAGGCGCAATGACCAGAGGCAGATCGACCACACCGTCCCCGACGTCGGAACGGTGCGGACCGGCGCAAAGCGGGCACGGATCATCATCCCGGGATGAGGGCACCCCCGTCCTTAAGCACTGGAAAAAATCAGCGGCTTTCAAGCGGTCTCTACGACGGATGATGGACGATATAGCCATCCGCTGTCGGGAACTGGTGACAGCCTTTGCAAACGAAGGGCAGACTTGCAGGTCAACTCATTGCCTGGATTTCAGCGGTTGCACGAGGGTAGCCAAATTCTCCGTTGATCCGTTCTGCTGGGCCGAGCGCTCCAAAACGGCCTCTTCAATGGGTTGATCTGGCCGAAGGACGGCTTCGCCTCGATCGCCTATGCCGCAATGACGCCTGCCAACTTTCTTCCCCTGCCGGCTGCGCCGTCATTCCTCGCGCAACAAGAAACTTGGCCGTCTGCCATCCTCCGCTGCGCTGCGGTCGCAAGCGATGCCGCGTCGATCGCCTCCGGCCTCTTGATCCCCATCGAGGCCGCAATGGTGCGGGCTCGGAGCAGAAATCAAGGAGAACTATCATGGCCACCATCGGCACCTTCAAAAAGTCCAGCAACAACGAGTTCGCCGGCGAAATCGTCACCCTCTTGGTTCAGGCAAAGGGCGTCCGCATCGTTCCCGAAGCCACACGAACTGGCGAGAACGCCCCCAGCCACCGCGTCTTCGTCGGCCGAGTTGAGATCGGCGCCGCCTGGTCCAAGCGCTCCAACGAGGGCCGCGAGTACCTCGGCCTCAAGCTCGACGATCCGAGCTTCAACGCCCCGATCTTCGCCAACCTCTTCGACGACGAAGAAGGCGAAGGCTACAGCCTCATCTGGTCCCGCCCCAGCCGCCGCGCCGACTGAGGCGCCCCGATGCCCCGCCCGGCTAGTCCGGGCGGGGCCATCGTCGCCAACCGAATCAGTCACGCAGATATTTAACGGAACAAGACAGGCCAAGGCCTTATGGCTGGCTTTTGACCCATAGAACGACTATTATAGTCGTAGTTCTAGTGTGCGCATTCGAGTCCGTAGGAGGTGATCATGCATGATCACCGCCCGACAGACGCGGGCCGCGCGCGCGTTGCTTGGTTGGACGCAGGAGACGCTCGCTGACAAGGCCCTGGTATCGCTGACCGCGTTGAAACGCCTCGAGTCCGAGAACCGGCTTGAGGTGTACGAGACGACGCGCGATCAGGTCGGCAAGGTGCTTGAGGCTAACGGCATCGTCTTCCTGACTTCGGACCAAGGTGAAGGGGTCATGCTTGTCCGTGCGAAGGTCGAAGCCAGCAATTGATCGCGTTACCCAGCATAGGCTCGCCTGCCTATGTCCTGCGTGCATCACCCCGTGCCAATTTGAACCATTCCATCTCCCATCAGAACGGATACAGTTAACAACAGGTTTCATGGCGTGTATAATCGGCCGTCGGGGGCCGCCGCTATGATGCAGACGACATTCCAGGACGAGCCGCCATTGAGCGCGGGGCTTACGGCCTATGACCGTGAGCATATGGTGCTCTATCTGCGCTTGCTCGATTCTGCGACCGATGGAGCGGACTGGCGCGAGGCCGTCTCAATCCTGTTCGGCATCAACCCCCAATGCGAGCCGGAACGCGCGCGCCACGTCCATGACAGCCATCTCGCCCGCGCGCGCTGGATGACCGAGCAAGGCTACCGTCAGCTCGTGCGCGAAGGCAGTCACTGATCCGGTCGCCGATGCCGCCAGGGCATCACACGTTGCCCGATCTGGGGCTTCCAAAAACTTGCTGAACCCGGAATCCTGTCTCCTCGGCATACTGAATATGTGCGGACCTGGAGGACATGGATGAAACCTGACACTTCACGGTGGCGATCCTCGCCAACCTACGACTATGTCGGCGAACTTGTTGCTCCCGACCTCGCGTGGGAATGGCTGCGGCGCAACGGCGAATATCAGACGGATTTTGCCGGGATCGAGCAGCCAGTCCCCGACCGCCAGCACTTGACTGCGAGGGCGCTCCATCGCTGGGGGCTACGATTTCCCTGTTCGCCCAAGTTACACAGCGGTGCAAGCGCATGTTTACTGGTCGCCGGACATCGACACCGGCGTCGTGCTGCTGACCACAGCCCCCTCCGTTTCTCCGTCCGACAATAATTTCTTTTCGTCCCTGAACGATGCCGACGAGCACGCCGACGATCAAGGCGATCACTCCCGGCACGATCTCGGCGACGGTCATCATCTTCATATTCTGCGCTTGGCAGGTATCGAAGCCGACCGGCCCCTTGCGGCGATTATTCCGCTCGATCTCGACGGATTCGACCGTGTCGAAGCCCTTATCCGCTTACTGAAAGCCCTGCACGGTCGGGCTGTACCGCCGGACACCCGGCTGACGCCTCAGCAGTTACGCCGTGCACGCCAGATGCTGCAAGCCGTCGACGGGCATATGAACGGCGCAAACCACCG